>ENA-OPRW01002432-OPRW01002432.1-human-gut-metagenome-genome-assembly--contig:-NODE-2432-length-10046-cov-2.771394_pt1 | contig 10046 bp, 4 predicted proteins | sample MGYA00241898_ERZ501890 | MGnify/ENA primary metagenome ERZ501890 (study PRJEB25962, sample SAMEA2042216) | human gut metagenome | biome: human gut; feature: human-associated habitat; material: faeces... | reverse complement strand
AAGGCCATCCGGTTCTCGACGCTCGAAGCGATCTGCCGCGAGCTCGACTGCCAGCCGGGGGACATCATCGAATACCGCCCCGACCTGCCCGCAGAAAAAGAATAACACAAAAACCCTAATACGATCGATTATGAAAAAATTAACAATGCTGGTTGCAGCCGCCTTCGCAATGACGAGCGCAATGGCCCAGCTCAACCCGATGGAGCCGATCCCGGCGGACAAGGATGTCCGGACGGGTAAACTCGAAAACGGAATGACCTATTACATCCGCCACAACGAAAAGCCGAAAGGACAGGCGGATTTCCACATCCTGCACGACGTGGGAGCCATCCAGGAGAACGACGCGCAGCAGGGCCTCGCCCACTTCCTCGAGCACATGGCCTTCAACGGCACGAAAAACCTCCCCGGCAAGCAGATGATCGAATACCTGGAGAAGGTAGGCGTGAAATTCGGCGCCAACCTCAACGCCGGCACCAGCTGGGACATGACTTCGTACATGATGAAAGACGTCCCGACCTCACGCGAGGGCATCATCGACAGTGCGCTGCTGATTCTGCACGACTGGTCGCACTTCATCGCCCTCCAGCCCGAGGAGATCGACTCGGAGCGCGGCGTGATCATGGAGGAGCTCCGCACCCGCGACAACGCTTCGTGGCGTTCGACCATGAAGATGCTCCAGGCGCTGGGCAAGGGCACGAAATACGAGCACCGCAACCTGATCGGCTATCTCGACGGGCTGAAAGGCTTCCAGCACAAGGAACTGGAGGATTTCTACAACACGTGGTACCGCCCCGACTATCAGGCGGTCGTGATCGTGGGTGACATCGACGTCGACGCCGTCGAAAACAAGCTCAAAACGCTGATGAGCGATATTCCGGCCCCGGCCGCCGATGCCGCACAGAAAGAGGTGATCACGGTGCCCGACAACGAAGAGCCGATCGTCAGCATCTACACCGATCCCGAAATGCAGGGTTCGCGCGTGCAGGTCTTCGTAAAGCGCCCGGCCGTACCCGAGCAGTACAACAACCTGGTATACGGCGAGATGCTCGACGTGGTACAGGCTTACATGACCACGATGGAGAATGCCCGTCTGCAGGAGATTTCGATGCAGCCCGACGCCCCGTTCCTGGGCGCAGGCATGAACTCGGGCAGCATCGGCGTAATCCCGACGCTCGAGGCCACGACCTTCGTTGCCATGACGCAGGACGGCAAACTGGCGCAGGGTTTCGAAGCCCTCTACACGGAGATGGAGAAGGTGCGCCGCCACGGCTTCACGCAGGGTGAGTTCGAGCGTGCACAAAACGACCTGATGCGCCGCGCCGAGCGTTCGTACACGAACCGCAACGACCGTCGCAACGCCGAATTCGTACAGACCTATCTGGATAACTTCCAGCAAAACCGCCCCATGCCCGACGCCGAAACCGAATGGCAGCTGGACAGCATGCTGATCAAGGCGCTCAACGTCGAGGCAGTCAACGCATTCGCACAGCAGGCGATCTACCCCAACAACCAGGTAATCGTCATCACGGCACCTGAAAAGGAGGGTGTCGTAAATCCGACGACCGAGGAGATTCTCGCCATCCGCGACAAGGTCGCCGCAGCCGAGATCGAGGCATATGAGGACAACACGGTCAAGGAACCGCTGATCCCCGAAGGAACTACCCTGGAAGGTTCGCCCGTGAAGAAGACCGCACAGAACGCCGAGTACGGCACGACGGAATGGACGCTGGCCAACGGAGTGAAGGTTATCGTGAAGCCCACGGCCTACAAAGCCGACGAGGTTCGCATGAGCGCCCTGGCCAAGGGCGGCCTGTCGATCCTCTCGGACGAGGAGTTCTACATGGGCGAGATGATGCCCGCCTTCAACTCGATGTCGGGCGTAGGCAAATTCTCGGCCACCGACCTCAAGAAACAGCTTTCGGGCAAATCGGCGTCGGTTCAGCCCTCGGTGGAGAACTACGCCAGCGCCATGAACGGCGTATGCTCGCCCAAAGACCTGGAGACGATGTTCCAGTTGCTCTACCTCAACTTCACGCAGCCGCGTTTCGACGAGAACGACTACAACACGCTCATGAAGATGCTGCGCGCACAGTTGGAGAACGTCAAGTCGAACCCCGACTACCTGATGGAAGACAAGTTCATCGACGTGGCATACGGCAACAACCCGCGCCGCCAGATGGTTTCGACCGAGATCATCGACAAGTTCAGCTTCGAGGCGCTGCCGGCCATCTACAAGAAACTCTATCCGGATGCCAACAGCTTCGTATTCAAGTTCGTGGGCAACGTAGACCTCGAAACGCTCAAACCGCTCGTTGAAAAATATATCGGCTCAATCCCGACCTCGAAGAAACCGATGACGTTCGCGGACGACAAATGCGATCCCGTGAAGGGCGAGGTGACCGAGGACTTCACGGCCTCGATGCAACAGCCCAAGGTTTCGGTACGTTACATGTTCTCCGGCGAGATGCCCTACACGCTCAAGAACAAGGCTGCCCTGTCGTTCCTGACGCAGGCGCTCAACTCGCGCTACCTGGTTTCGATCCGCGAGGAGAAGGGCGGCACGTACGGCGTACAAGTATCCGGTTCGACGGAATACATCCCGAGCGAGACCTACAACATGACCATTTCGTTCGACACCAACGAGGAGATGGCCGACGAGCTGCGCGAGATCGTAATGAAGGAGATCGAAGAGATCGCCGCCAACGGCCCCAAGAGCGAAGACATCGAGAAAAACCGCGAGTTCATGCTCAAGAGCTGGAAAAACAGCCTCGAACAGAATGCCAGCTGGATGAACTACCTCAACAGCAAATACGGCTCGGGGCTCGACTACCTGGCCGATTACGAAGAGGTGCTCAAGACGCTGACCGACGCCGACATACAGGCCATGGCCAAGAAGGTGCTTTCCGACGGTAACCTCGTGAAAGTCATCATGCGTCCCGCAAAGGAAGAGGCGAAATAAGCCCCCATCCGACAGAATGAAAGGCAGCCGTGAAAACGGCTGCCTTTTTGTTTGCAACAGGAGGTAAAAATATTACCTTTGCAAAAATTTTAAACCAAAGTGCTGCCACCATGTCTCGTAGTCTCAACCTGGTCTCAGGCCTCTATCTTAAAATATCCATTCTGACGATCGTCGCGGGGCTCGTACTCCGCATCGTGCTGCTCTTCAACGGGCAGACCAGCGACCTCGGTTTTTCACCGGGCGAATGGTGCCAGGTATTCCTGCTGGGCGCCGTGAACGACCTTTGTGCCGCAACGATCGGCTTCGGCTTCCTGTGGCTTTTCATGATGAGCGTCTCGGAGACGAAATACCGCAAACCGTGGGGCTACATCATCCTCGGAATACTCGCCGCGGCATTTTGCTACGTGACCTTCTGCAACACGATATTCGACGAATACGGCAGCGTCGCACCGCAGGTAGCCTCGGGCATCCTCGGCTTCTGGGCCGGGACGTTCGCCCTGCGGCTCTTCTTCCGGGGATTCCGCAGCTACTGGACGACGGTATGGTTCGCACTGATCATCACGCTCTACGTGGGGGCTATCGTCTTCAACGCGATCAGCGAATATTTCTTCTGGAACGAATTCGGAGTCCGCTACAACTTCATCGCCGTGGATTACCTGGTCTACACCAACGAGGTCGTGGGCAACATCATGGAATCCTACCCCGTACTGCCGATGTCACTCGGGATAATCCTAGTGACGCTGCTCATCACCTGGTACCTTTTCCGCCGCGACCTGGGGCAGGCCGACCGGCTGATCGGATGGCGCTGGAAGGCTGTCGCCGGGCCGGCCTATATCGCAGCCATGCTACTGGCGGTTTGGCTGCTGCATTTCAATACCCGGTTTCAGGACAGCGACAACGTCTACGTGAACGAATTGCAGGCCAACGGACTCTACAAGTTCTACGACGCGTTCGTCAAGAACGAACTCGACTACGAACAGTTCTACATCACCGAGCCCGAAGCCAAGGCCGAGGAGTTCGTACACGGTGTGTACGGCAGCACGGGCGACAACCTGCATGCCGTCCGCAGCAAGGGCCCCGAGATACGGCGCAACATCGTACTGATAACGATCGAGAGCATGAGCGCCTCGTTCATGGGTCATTTCGGCAACACCAGGCAGCTGACGCCCGTGCTCGACTCGCTCTACGACCGGAGCCTGGCGTTCGACCGCGTCTATGCCACGGGTAACCGCACGGTACGCGGGCTGGAGGCCGTGACGCTTTCGCTGCCGCCCTGCCCGGGACAAAGCATCATCAAGCGCCCGAACAATGCGGGGATGCATTCGACCGGCGCCCTGCTGCGCGACAAGGGTTACACCGTGAAATATTTTTACGGCGGCAACAGCTATTTCGACAATATGGAGACCTTCTTCTCGGGCAACGGCTATGAGATCGTCGACCAACGGCAGTACGAGCCCGGGGAGATCACCTTCGCCAACATCTGGGGCGTATGCGACGAAGACGCCTACCGCAAGGTCATCCGCACGCTCAACGAAGACGCCGGCGACGGCAAGCCGTTCTTCGCACATGTCATGACGGTGAGCAACCACCGCCCGTTCACCTACCCGGCCGGGAAGGTCAGCATACCGCACGACGCCAAGTCGCGCAACGGAGGCGTGATGTATACCGACTATGCACTGGGGCGGTTCTTCGCCGAAGCGTCGAAACAACCCTGGTTCGCCAATACGATTTTCCTCATCACGGCCGACCACTGCGCATCGAGCGCGGGCCGCACGGAAATCCCGCTCGAAAAATACCATATCCCGGCACTGATCTACGCCCCGGGCTTCGTCGAGCCGCAGCATGTCGGGGGCATCGTTTCGCAGATCGACCTGATGCCTACCCTGCTTTCGCTGCTCAACATGAGTTACGACTCGCATTTCTACGGCCGCAGCATTTACGACGAGGGCTATGTCAACCGCGCGTTCATCGCAACCTACCAGGATCTGGGCTACCTCGAAGGCGACGTGTTCACGATCCTTTCGCCCGTGCGCCGCTTCGAACAGTACCGGGTCGTTCCCACGGAGGACAATCCCCACAACCTCGAACCGATGGAAACGGAAAACCCCGAACAGGTCTCGCGCGCCATCGGCTATTACCAGACTTCGAGCGCGTGGAACAAACGCTGAGTGCCGGTATCTGAAAAAGGCTGTCTGAGATTTGTCAGACAGCCTTTTTTCGTATGCGTTTCCCGGATACGCCCCCGGTTCGCGCAGGGTATGAACGCTTATCGGGACACCGCCTCGTCCCGGGGAGGGGCGGTATCACTTCACCACCACGTCCCTGTCGGTGTTGAGCGTCAGCTGATAGGTCGCATAATTGCCCGAGCCGTTGGTAAACTTGGTATAGATGGCCGTCAGGTCAACGACCGAACCGGATACGGGGATTTTGTTGTCGCGGAACTGGCTGTAACCGCTCGTACGCACCACATAATTGCCCGGAGCCGCATTGGTGCCGGAGCCGGTCGCCGCTGCGTCGTAGGTAAACCATGCAGAGCCGTAGAAATAGGTCTCCGCGTTAGCGCCTTCCAGCCTGCGTTTCGTAGCCCAAGTCGCCCATTCGTTGATGTCCGACCAGCCGGGAGAGTTCACGTCGTACGACGTCGAATTCGCAAAATAGTTGGGGAAGGTATTCTTGTATCCCCACGGCGCCGTGCCGAACTTGCTTTCCAATCCTTCGAAGCGCACCAAACGGCCCAGATCGGCATCCGAAATCGCCGTCTTGTAGTTATCCTTGGTAACGACCAGCGTATCCGACTTCAGCATCTGCTGCTGTTCGCCGGAGAAAATGTGCTCGTCCTGCATGATCTTGCTCTCGATGTTGTCATTCGAATAGCTGGCGTTGGAGGAGGTCGTACCGATGCTGGTCATACCGCGGTAGTTGCCGAGCACCAGCCCCTGCAGTTTGACGAAAACGATCTGTCCCGCGGGGTGGAAAAGGTAGTTGCCCGTATTGAGCTTAAGCTCGATCGCCGATTCGGACTCCGCGTCGTAGAGGTAGACCGATTTATAGACATTGCCGTAACGGTCGGTGGAGATGACCTTGCCGGAGGTGAAAATCGGCTCATCCACCGTCCACGAAGCGACCGTCCCGTCGTTCATGCCGGGATTCTCGGCTTTGAACTGCGCCTTCAGGTCCTTGATCGATATATATTTCAGCCCCTCTTTCTCGAAATCGGCGCGGGTATATATCTTGGCCGCCTTCGGGTTCCTGTAATCGTTGTAACAGCCAACGAAGAACAGCCCTGCCGCGGCGATCAGAAACAGTTTAGATACTTTGTTCATAATATTCGTGTTTTATTCGTTAGCCGTCAGAAACGGAAGTAGAGATTGAGGTAATAGGTCGTACCGAACATGTAGAAATACTTCGAGTCGAAGGCCTGATAGGTAGTCACCGTCGTCTCGGTGTTCTTCGTCAGACGGGTCTGCTCGTAACCGCCGGTGCGGATGTCCTGATTGTTCAGGATATTCTTGACTTCGAGGCTGAAGCCCAGCGTATACTGGCGGTGGATATACCAGTTCTTGCCGATGCTGGCGTTGAGCGTATAAGCCGAATCGAACTTCTCCTGACGGCGCAGGTGAGCGATGTCCTCGGCGGTCATGCCGGTGGTAATCACCGCATCGGTGCGATAGATCGGGCTCATCGACAGATACATGTTGTTGTAATAGTTGAAGTCGGCCGACAGGAAGATGTTGTTGTTGCTGCGGTACGAAAGACCGACATTGGCGGCCAGCTGCGGGGTGCTCTCGACGCGGAAGTTCTTCCAGTACACATAGCCGTCGGAGACGATATCGCCGCTGTTGTCCTGCGTCTGCAGGTAATAGGGATTCGAATCGTAGGTGTACTGGCCCCAGCTCACGGCTCCGTTCAGGGCAAGGCTGCGGTACAGGGGAATCGAAACGGCCGCTTCGAGACCGAAGTGGAGCTTGTCGATGCCGCTCATGGCGAAGTTCGTGAAGGTCGCGGCCACGTCGTCGTAGTACGAAATCACTTTCGACTGATCGTAAATGCGGGTATAGTAACCGGAAACGCGCGCTTTCAGGTCGCCGACACGCAGGTTATACGACGCATCCACACCGAAGACACGTTCGGCGGAAAGCCCCGGAGTCGTGGTGTTGCGCGTACGGGGCGACACGAACGAAGCTTGGAATTCGGGGGCGTCCTGCAGGTAAACGACATTCGCTTCGACGGTATGAGCCGCGGAGAAGCGATAGCTGAAGTTGCCTTTGGCCTTGTAGGTCAGGTAGTCGAGTTTCTTGGAATCGCCCTTCGAATTGTCGGGGAACAAGCCTTTGCGCCAAAGCCCCTCGCGCCATTGCGAAGCATATCCCACTTCGCCGCCGACGGTTACGCCCAGACCGCCGACATTGAAATTATAGGCAGCCCATGCCTTCGTCCGGAGGACGTGCGCATAGTAGTCATAACCGTATTTGTCGCCGACTTTGGCTGCGTGCGCATGACCGTGGCGATAGTAATAGTCGAGGTTGTTCTGATATGCGATGGCGTTCGAACCGAAGTCGCGCTCGGCGAATTTGTCGATGTCGGCCCAATAGTCGCCGCCAAGCAGGTCTTTGACCTCCGAATAGTACTCCGTACGGTTCCGGCGCAGCGAAAGGCCTCCGTAGATTTTGGAGTTATTGCGGAAGATATGCGAGAAGTTGGCAACCAGCTTCCAGTCCAGCTGATCGGTGTGACGCTCTTCGACCATATAGTTAGAACGACGGCCCGGACCGTACTGCGCCTCATCGACCGGATCGTTCTGGATATAGTTCGTCTGATACATCTTATCCCAGTCGAAATGGCGGATATTCTGGTAGTTGGCCTGCCAGTAAACCTGCTGCCAAGCCGCCCCCAGCATATTCTTGTCGAGCGCGAAGTAGCTCGGCAGATAACGGTAATAGTCCGGACGCGGGTCGGGACCGTTCTGCCACGTCAGCGCCGAGTAACCGTTCATGCCGAAGCGCAGCGAGGTGGCCAGATCGAGTTTCGAGCGGTCCGAAATGTCGAATGTATAGTTCAGCATCACGACGGGTTCGTGGTTGTTGCGCACACGGGCGTTACGTTTCTTGCCGTCCTGCCAGCCCCAGTTGGGGTTGTAATAGTTGTTGCCGACCAGATCGTAAGCTTCCTGCGTCGCCGCCTGCTGCGCACCGCGTTCGGTAGGAGCGCCCAGCAGGGTCAGCGCCAGACGATGACGCTGGCCGAACTGCTTCTCGACAGCAGCGAAATAACCGAAAGCGTTGTAATAGACGCCATTGACATAGGAGTTGCCGCCCTGACGGGTCGAAACCGAAAAGGCATACGACCAGCCGTTGTCCTGATGCCCCGAAGCATAGGTGACCATCGCGCGGAAACGGTACATCGAGTTGCCGTTTACGAGGCTCGCACGCAGGCCTTGACGCATCTGCGAAGGACTCGTCACGATATTGGTCGTACCGCCGATGCCGCCCAGACCGGCGTCCGACGCCACGATGCCCGACGTAACTTCCTGATTGCGGGTAGCGTCGTTCAGACCGCTCCACAACGACCACGGCGTATAGCCCGTCATGGCGTCGTTGAGCTGAATGCCGTTCATATACACGTCCTGATACTGCGAATCGTAACCGCGGACGTTGAAACGCATTTCGCTGAACTTGTAGGACGCGATATTATTGAAAAGGTCTTTCGAAGCCGAGAGCGACGTGGGCAAAGCCTGCGCGTCGTCGGTGGTTTCGGTGTCGAACTCCGCGAAGACCGCGTCGTCGATCATCTGACGCTGCGTATCGGGCACGAGGATCACCGCATTGATGTCGCGCATCTGCGAACCGACACGTACGGCGATATTCGAAGTCTCGAATTCGGGAGTTTCGAACTGCAGCGAATATTCGCCTGCAGGAATATTTTCGAAAACGAAGTTACCCTGCGCATCCGAAACCGTTGTCGTACCGCCCGGCGTCATCGTAATCTTCACGTCGCCGAGTGCAATGCGTCCCGCACGCGAAACGACCCTGCCCTTGATGCCGCCGTCCTGTCCAAAGGCGGTCAGCGTCACAAGCGACAGCACTAAAATTAGTAGACTCTTGATTTTCATAGACTATGTAAGTAATTTATTTGGCAAAATAGATATACACCGGGAAGTGGTCGCTGTAACCGCCCTGAAAGTTATTTCCCACGTACGTACGCAGGGGATATCCCTTATACTGTCCCTCTTTCTGCAGCATGTAGTACCGCTTGAAGATATTGCCGTAGAACTTCGATCCGGGAGCCTTCTGCAAACGAAGTCTGCCTTCGGAACCCGTAGCCAGATTCTCCGTGACCACGATATTGTCGAAGAGATTCCATGCGTCGCCATAAGCCAGCGTTCCGAGTCCCGCCTTGAGCATATCGGCAAAGGGATTGTAAAAATCGCCCGGCTTGAGATCCTTCATCTTGGCTTTGGCACCCAAACCCTCGGCAATGCTCTCGTCCGTAGGATCGTCGTTGAAGTCGCCCATGGCTACGACCTTGGTCGCCGGGTTGATCTTCAGCACGGAATCCGCAATGCGGCGCATCTGCTCCCCGACGGCAATGCGCTTGAATTCCGAAGCGTCCTTGCCGCCCAGCCGCGAAGGCCAGTGCGCCACCATAAAGAAGAAGGGTTCGTTCTCGATGGTTCCCCACATCGTCAGGATGTCACGGGTCTTGAAGTTGGGAAGCTGCGGCACGACGGTTTTCACCGGGAAACTGCCCTCCAGCTTGAACACATCGGGACGATACATGAAGGCCACATCGACACCGCGAGCTTCGGGCGAATCGTAATGCACGATACGGTAGTTGCCGGGGGCCAATTTGGGTGTCGCCACGATGTCCTCCAGCACCGAGCGCGTCTCGACTTCCGAGACGCCGATAACAGCCGGATAATTCTTGTCTGCGGCAGCAACGTCGAAAAGCACCCGCTCGATATTGCCGAGCTTCTTGTAATACTTGGCGGAATTCCACTTCTTGGGGCCTTCCGGCGTGAACTCGTCGTCATGCACCTCCGGATCGTTGATGGTGTCGAAAAAGTTCTCCAAGTTATAGAACATCACCT
>ENA-OPRW01002430-OPRW01002430.1-human-gut-metagenome-genome-assembly--contig:-NODE-2430-length-10056-cov-2.399360_pt1 | contig 10056 bp, 7 predicted proteins | sample MGYA00241898_ERZ501890 | MGnify/ENA primary metagenome ERZ501890 (study PRJEB25962, sample SAMEA2042216) | human gut metagenome | biome: human gut; feature: human-associated habitat; material: faeces... | reverse complement strand
CCGTTCCCACGATCAAGAAAGTGTTGGCGGGAGGAGGTTCCGTAATATTGATGTCTCATCTCGGACGCCCGAAAAACGGACCGGAAGACAAATTCTCATTAAAACATATCCAGAAACACCTGGAAGAACTGTTAGGTGTACCCGTGAAGTTCGCCGATGACTGCATCGGGGAAAGTGCAGTAAAAGCTGCAGCAGACCTGAAACCGGGAGAAGTTCTCCTGTTGGAAAACCTTCGATTCTACAAAGAAGAAGAAAAAGGAGACGAGAATTTCGCTCAAAAACTGGCATCTTTAGCCGACGTTTGGATCAACGATGCCTTCGGGACAGCCCACCGGGCTCACGCATCCACCGCTGTTATCGCCAAATTTTTCCCGAATGACAAACTATTCGGATACGTCATGCAAGGAGAATTGGAAAGCGTGGATAAAGTAATGCACAACCCCACCCGCCCGTTCATGGCCATCATGGGAGGCTCCAAAGTTTCATCCAAAATCGATATTATCATGAACCTCATGGACAAGGTGGATAACCTCATCTTGGGGGGTGGAATGACTTACACGTTCAAAAAAGCACTGGGCGGTCATGTCGGCAATTCCATCTGCGAGGAAGACAAACTCGACCTGGCTCTTGAAATCATGAAACTAGCCAAAGAAAAAGGTGTAAATCTTGTATTGGCAACCGACACTGTCGCTGCCGACGCTTTCGACAATAACGCCAACACCCAGATCGTTCCATCCATGGAAATTCCCGATGGATGGGAAGGCTTGGACGTCGGCCCGGAAAGTATCGCGGCCTTCACCAAAGTCATCGAACAATCCAAAACAATCCTTTGGAATGGCCCCGTGGGAGTATTCGAAATGCCTAAATTTGCCGTGGGAACCAAAGCCATCGCTGATGCCATCGTGAAAGCCACTGCAAACGGCGCCTTCTCCTTAATCGGGGGTGGCGACTCTGTTGCCGCCATCAACCAATTCGGCTTGGCCGACAAGGTTAGCTACGTATCCACCGGAGGTGGTGCCCTGCTCGAATACATCGAGGGGAAAGAGTTACCGGGAATCACGGCTATTCGAGGAAAATAAACTTCACCAAACATCATAATCGTGACCGGAGCAAATTCCGGTCACTTTTCTTATATAGAAAATTTCTTCTTTGAGACTTTACCACCATTAAATCATTATTACCTATTCTCTCGAATTTCTACACGTCTCCATCAAGACCTCATTAACAAATTAACGGACTAAGCTTTTTTACATCCATTAAAAAATTACAGAAAAAAAGTAGGAATACAATTATATTTATATACCTTTGTGACGTCATGGTGATCTCTTCCCCCTGCAAGGGAAAAGATTGAATAGGGAATCCGGTGAAAATCCGGGACTGTGCCCTCAGCTGTAAGTTCTTAAAAAGGTTTTCGCATTCTAATGGTCACTTTTTCAACAAGAAAAGGGAAGGCCGCGAATTCCGGAACAAGTCAGAAGACCTGCCTGACAAAATATAAATCCGTTACTCTGGGGATTTGGGGTAAAGGAGATGTGCGAAGTTATTCATAAAAATAAAATTGTGTTGACGTCCCCCGGGATGGAACATTATGAACAAAGGAGCATTACAGCGTGAGTATATTTATACTGACGTAATTAATTCTTTTTCAACGAGAAAAAGAAAATGTTTCTCTATGATGGCAACGAGAGACAGCGAATGTTACCCCTTCAACGGCAAACATACGCCTCGATCCTCTGTATCCTTTCCCTTCTCACTTTCTTCCCTTCAAATTCTCCCTTGTAACAGACAGCAAACGGCTTTTATTTACTGCAATTTTTCTTTATTCAAAATATTACAACTAATAAAATATCAAAGATCATGATGACAAAAGAACAGTACATTGAGAGTCTCAGGAAACTAAACCTGAAGGTCTATTTCATGGGAGAACTAATCAGCAACCCCGTAGATCACCCGATGATCCGCCCGTCCATGAATTCAGTGGCCATGACTTATGAATTGGCTGAAAAAGATGAGTACAAGACGCTCATGACGGCAAAATCCAATCTTACCGGAAAAACAGTTAATCGTTTCTGCCACCTGCATCAAAGCACCGAAGACTTGATCAACAAGGTAAAGATGCAACGTTTAGTCGGACAGAAAACCGGGGCTTGTTTCCAACGCTGCGTTGGAATGGACGCCTTCAACGCCATTTACTCCACCACTTACGAAATTGACCAAGCTCATGGAACGGAATACCACAAACGTTTCATAGAGTACTTGAAATATGTACAAGACAACGATCTCACTGTCGACGGGGCTATGACCGATCCGAAAGGAGACCGGGGTCTTTCTCCATCACAACAAGAAGATCCGGACCTATATCTTCGCATCAAGGAAGTACGCCCGGACGGGATTATCGTTCGCGGGGCCAAAGCTCACCAAACCGGGGCAGTCAATTCCCACGAACACTTGATTATGCCGACCGTAGCCATGAAAGAATCCGATAAAGACTACGCTGTTTCATTTGCCGTGCCTTCTGACGCGGAAGGCGTACTCATGATCTACGGACGCCAGTCCTGCGATACCCGCAAAATGGAAAAAGATGCGGATCTCGACTTGGGAAATTCACAATTCGGTGGACATGAAGCTCTCGTGATATTTGACGATGTATTCGTCCCCAACGAGCGAATTTTCATGTGCAAAGAATACGAATTTGCAGGCATGATGGTAGAGCGTTTTGCCGGTTATCACAGACAATCCTACGGGGGATGTAAAGTCGGTGTAGGGGATGTACTTATCGGTGCTGCCGCTCTCGCCGCAGACTACAATGGAGTACCTAAAGCCAACCATATCAAGGACAAGCTCATCGAAATGATGCACCTCAACGAAACCCTTTACTCGTGCGGAATCGCTCGGCAGAAGGAGAACCCACGTTGGCGGGCAACTACCAGATCAATTTGCTACTTGCCAATGTCTGCAAACAGAACGTGACTCGTTTCCCGTATGAAATTGCCAGACTCGCGGAAGATATTGCCGGGGGATTAATGGTAACCATGCCTTCAGCCCAAGATTTAAGAGACCCGTATATCGGTGGATATGTAAAAAAATACCTGCAAGGAGCCACGGGGACTGACACTGAAAACCGGATGCGTATTCTTCGCCTGATCGAGAACATCACGCTCGGGACCGCGGCGGTAGGCTACCGCACGGAATCCATGCACGGAGCCGGCTCCCCACAAGCACAACGAATCATGATTGCCCGGCAAGGAAACCTCGAAAACAAGAAAGAATTAGCAAAACAAATTGCCCGGATCGATGAAAGTAAGAACCGGAAATAATCAAGACCCCACGACTCTGTGGAAGCACCTGGAGGAGATCATAAAAACACACATTCGCCCTCTCCTCCAGGACCACGGGGGGGGATATTGTTATTCGGGAAATCCGCAAGAAAGACGTGCGGGTTGCTCTACTCGGCAACTGCAAGGGATGCCCTGCCGCACAAATCACGATTGAACAGACCGTGCAACGCATTCTCTCGGAACAAATGGGAAACAAGATCGGGAAAGTCATTCTGGTGAACGAAATAGATCCCGGTATATTAGACTTTGCTCGTCAGATTCTCAACCGCAATAAAATAGATAGATGATGAACTGGAAAGAACTTTATACACAAAAACTAACCACAGCCGAGAAAGCAATCAAGGCCATCCGGAACAACGACCGGGTTGTCTTTGCCCATGCAGCAGGTGTTCCTCAGGAAATCACCAAAGCTCTCGTGGCACACAAAGACGATTTCCATAACGTGGAAATATACCATATGCTATGCCTTGGCGATGGAGCTTATACTCAACAGGAAATGTTATCCCACTTCCGGCATAATACCAATTTCGTGGGAGGAAACACCCGACAAGCCGTGAATGAAGACCGTGCAGACTTCATTCCTTGTTTCTTTCACGAATTACCACACTTTTTCCGCAACGGGACTCTACCTATTGACGTGGCAATCGTTCATCTCAGCACACCGGACGAAGAAGGTTATTGTAGTTTCGGAGTTTCTTCCGACTACACGAAACCCGCGGCTCATGCCGCACGCATGGTAATTGCCGAAGTGAACGACCGGATGCCTCATGTCGGAGGTGATAACCACATACACGTTTCCGAACTGGAATATATCGTGGAAACCTCCAACCCCTTGTTTGAAATACCCCTGCCTAAAATCGGGGAAACGGAACAAGCTATCGGTCGGTACTGTGCAGAACTCATCGAGGATGGCTCCACCCTGCAGCTGGGAATAGGAGCTATCCCCGATGCCGTCCTGCAATGCCTGCAAGACAAAAAAGATCTGGGTATTCACACGGAAATGTTCTCTGACGGGGTAATCGATCTGGTCCAAAAAGGAGTCATCAACGGAAAATGTAAAACCCTCCATCCGGGGAAACTGGTTGCCACCTTCCTCATGGGAAGCCAACGCCTATACGATTTTGTTGATAACAATCCCGATGTAGCCCTCTTTCCCGTGGACTATGTAAACGATCCTTACATCATTTGCCAGAATCGTCAATTAATATCCATCAACTCTTGTATCGAGATCGATCTTTCCGGACAAGTTTGTTCCGAAACCATCGGCCCGAAACAATTCAGCGGAACGGGAGGCCAAGTCGATTACATCCGGGGAGCAGCCCTCTCCGAAGGCGGTAAATCCATCCTGGCCATGCCTTCCACGGCAGCCCGGGGGAAGGTTTCCCGTATAGTTCCGTATCTAGCAGCAGGAGCAGCCGTCACGACCTCACGAAACGAGGTGGATTATATTGTCACGGAGTACGGAATCGCTCACCTCAAAGGAAAAACTTTACGCCAACGAGCCGAGAACCTAATCCGGATAGCTCATCCCGATTTCAGAGAATCGCTCACGGAAGAATTCTTTCGTCGTTTCCCGTTAGCACTAAAAACAATATAAAATGAAATAATCATGCAATTATTCAAATTAAAAACCCGTTTAAGTGAATTCGACTCTTTTGCAGACTTTGCCAAAGAATTCAATCTCGCGAAAGAAGATTTAATCATCACGAACGAATTCCTATACAATCCATACATGCGTGGTCTTAACCTTCCTTGCCGTTTCATCATGCAAGAACAATACGGAATGGGAGAGCCGTCCGACGAGATGATCAACCATATTCTCGCAGATATTCAACTAGAAAATTATACCCGTGTGATAGCCGTAGGGGGAGGAACCGTCATTGACATCTCTAAACTATTTACTCTGCGTGGCATCGTTAATGCAACGGATGCTTTCGAACGCAAAATACCCATTGAAAAAGCCCGTCAATTGGTGATCCTCCCCACTACCTGCGGCACCGGTAACCAATATTTCGATCGCCGAGATTAAATCCCGCCACACGAAAATGGGTTTGGCCGACGACGCCCTACTAGCAGATGATGCCGTGTTAATCCCGGAACTGGTACGGGGACTTCCCTACAAGTTTTTCGTGTGCAGTTCCATCGATGCCCTCATCCATGCCGTTGAATCATACGTTTCCCCGAAATCAAATCCCTACACCCAGATATTCTGTCGAGCAGCCATTGAAAGCATCATTGACGTTTTCAAACACATTGCCGCACAAGGACCGGAATATCGCCTAGAGCGCCTGAGAGAAATGCTGATTGCTAGCAATTATGCCGGTATTGCATTCGGAAACACCGGAGTGGGTGCCGTACACGCACTATCTTACCCGCTCGGGGGAAACTATCACGTACCCCACGGGGAAGCTAATTACCAGTTCTTCACGGAAGTATTCAAATTCTATTACAAGAAAAAACCTTTCGGGAACATCACGGAAGTTAACGCGTTACTCGCACACCTCCTGGGAACCGACACGGAACACGTGTATGAAGAACTCGATTACCTATTGGGTAAATTGTTATCCAAAAACCCACTCCACACCTATGGTATGAAACCCGAAGAAATTGATGGGTTCACCGACAACGTACTTCAAACACAACAACGCCTGCTGGCTAACAACCACGTGGAATTAACAAGAGAAGAAATAAAAGAAATCTATTCAACCCTATATTAAAAATATCATGGAAATAAAAGAAATGGTAGAAAGAGCCCGCAAAGCTCAAGTTATTTATGATGAACGATTCGACCAAGAAAGAGTCGATCAAGTCATTAAAGCTGCCGCCCGCACAATTTTTGACCATGCAGAAGAACTGGCACGACTTACGATTGATGAAACCCAAATGGGTGTTTACGAAGACAAAGTAGCCAAAAACAGGAATAAATCCAAGGGAGTATGGTACAACCTGAAAGGAAAAAAATCCATGGGAATCCTAAGTATTGACGAGAGAACGAATCTTATCGAAATAGCTAAACCTATTGGCGTGGTAGCCGGAATTACTCCGATGACAAATCCCGTAGTTACCCCGATGTCTAAAATTATCTTTGCATTAAAAACAAAGAATGCTATCATCATAGCCCCTCACCCGAAAGCAAAACAATGTTCTAGTGCAGCCGTGAAACTTATTATCGAGGCTATTGCCCCGTTTGAAGTTCCGGAAGGTCTAGTTCAGGTGATCGAGGAACCCACGATCGAAAAGACTTGCGAACTTATGGAAGCTTGTGATGTCGTGGTTGCCACGGGAGGAATGCCCATGGTAAAATCAGCTTACTCATCGGGCAAACCCTCTTTCGGTGTCGGTGCAGGTAACGTACAGGTTATCCTAGATCGATTTATTGATTTCGATGTAGCGGCAGAAAAAGTCATCACCGGTCGCTCCTTTGACAACGGCATCATCTGTTCCGGGGAACAGAGTTTCATTTATCACAAAGATGACAAACAGGAAGTTATGGACGCTTTCCGCCGTCATGGGGCATACATCGTGTCTGAAGAAGATCGAGACAAAGTAGTTAATGCACTTTTTGAAGACGGGCATATTTGCAGGGATATTGTCGGACAATCCGTTCAGACAATCGCAAGCAAAGCCGGCATCTTCGTACCGGGTAACACCCGAGTCCTCGTGGTAGAAGCTCACGGAATAGGACGTGACGACCTCATCTGCAAAGAAAAAATGTGTCCCGTCATGGCTGCATTCGCTTATGACAACTTTGATGAAGCGATAAAAATCGCCAAAACAAATCTGTTCATGGAAGGAAACGGACACACGGCCGGAATCCACTCCAACAATCAGGCAAACATCATCAAGGCTGGAACAGAACTCTCCGTATCACGCCTGATCGTGAATGCCCCGTGTGCTACCACGGCCGGAGGTTCCATACAAAACGGGCTCCCCGTGACCAACACCCTCGGGTGCGGAAGTTGGGGGAACAACTCGATTTCCGAAAACTTCACCTATAAACACCTATTAAATATCACACGCATCGCCCCGTTATCCGCACGGATACACGTACCCTCCGATGCCGAAATATGGGAATTATAAAAAATAATCGTAAATTTGCGGGACTACAAGTGACAGTACACCTCTTTAACGTTGGTTTCATAAATACGTACAGCACTTGTAACCCGCAAATTTCATGTTATACGAATATGGACTTCAGTATCAATATAAAAGAAATATTCACCGCCTTTATGGTACTTTTCGCCGTGATCGACATCACGGGATCAACTCCTATTATTATCGGGTTGAATGATGCAGGAAAAAAAGTCAGTGCCGAAAAAGCCGCAGGAATATCTCTCGTTATATTTATAGCATTTCTTTTCGCAGGAGACGGATTATTGAAATTATTCAACATCGACATTTCCTCTTTTGCCCTTGCCGGGGCATTAGTGCTTTTCGTACTCGCCATAGAAATGACCTTTAGTATCGAGATTTTCAGAAATGATGGCCCGGAAGGTTCGGCAACAATCGTACCTGTTATCTTTCCGCTTATCGCGGGAGCCGGGGCATTAGCAACCACGCTGACACTTAAAGCTGAATGTAGCGTTTTTAGTATTATCATTGCCATTCTTCTTAACATGACGGTCGTCTATATTGTTCTACGCAATGTCTATTTAGTAGAACGGGTTCTCGGGAAAGGCGGCGTTTACATTCTACGAAAATTCTTTGGCATCATTCTACTTGCCATGTCTGTAAAAATTTTCGCATCCAATTTAAACACTCTGCTGGCATCACTATCTTAGATCAAAAAATTCTTTTTGGAAAACTTTTTGAAAAAATCAAACAAGAAAGTTTTCCAAAAAAGATATTTTTTCTCTCACCAATAGAAAAATTATTTATACATTTGTCTAGATTTTGGTTCCTTCAACAAGGATTAAAAGGGAATCAGGTGAAAATCCTGAACAGTCCCGCTGCTGTAAGTTTCACTGAATCGTTCAAGCATCACATTGCCACTGTTTTCCAACGGGAAGGCGCTTGACCGGGAACAAGTCAGAAGACCTGCCAAGACCAGAGGTTTCAAAGGCTTTCGAGGAAAAAGCCGGGAACGCAGGTATTTCAAACATACTTACATCCCGTTTTTAATCATAAAGTCATCTCAAACCAAAACAAAATTAAAATTCATGTAATTGTAACTAAACTAAAGGAATAAGAAAGACATGATTCAGACAGTTGTAAAAAGGGATGGCCGGGTTGTCGGCTTTAATGAAGAAAAAATTATCGCGGCCATTCGTCGGGCAATGCTCCACACGGCACAGGGAGAGGATATGGAATTGGCATCCACCATTGCCGACCGGGTCGCTTACCGCGGGGCAGAACAGATGACCGTGGAAGAAATACAAGACAATGTAGAGATCGAACTCATGAAAAGCCGCAGAAAAGATGTGGCACAACTATATATCGCTTATCGAAACCAGCGGAGCGTTGCACGTAAAGCAAAAACGAGAGATATTTTTCTGGAAATTATCGAAACAAAATCCAACGACATTACCCGGGAAAACGCGAATATGAACGCGGACACCCCGGCAGGGATGATGATGAAATTTTCCAGTGAAACTACCAAGCCTTTTGTTGACGACTACTTGTTAACCGAAGAAGTGAAAACCGCAGTTCGCCAAGGCTACTTGCATATTCACGACAAAGACTATTACCCCACGAAAAGCCTTACCTGTGTGCAACACCCGTTGGATAAGATTCTGAGAAACGGATTCTTTGCCGGACACGGGGAATCACGTCCTGCCAAACGTATCGAAACAGCCAGCATCCTAGGGTGTATCTCTCTGGAAACCGCCCAAAACGAGATGCACGGGGGACAGGCGATTCCCGCTTTTGACTTTTACCTGGCTCCCTATGTACGTTCCAGTTTCGTGGAAGAAGTCAAAGTATTGGAAGAATTAAACGGAGAAAACTATAACCATCTTTATCACATCGAAATTCAAGACTATATTCCCCGGGAATTATCAGGTTTGACCGGAGAACAACGAGTTTTACAACACGCCATCAACCGCACGGTAAACCGGGTACATCAATCCATGGAGGCTTTTATCCACAACATGAATACCATCCACAGCCGAGGAGGTAATCAGGTTGTTTTCAGCTCCATCAACTACGGTACAGACACTTCTGCCGAAGGACGTTGTGTCATCCGTGAATTATTGCGTTCCACCTACCGGGGAGTGGGTAACGAAGCCACGGCTATTTTCCCGATTCAAATCTGGAAAAAGAAAAAAGGAGTAAACTACCTTCCGGAAGACCCGAATTATGATCTATACGAGTTCGCATGCAAGGTTTCCGCGCGTCGTTTTTTCCCGAATTTCATAAACTTGGATGCCACTTTCAACCAGCATGAACAATGGAGAGCTGATGATCCCGAACGATTCCGCTACGAAACAGCCACTATGGGATGTCGTACCCGCGTATTCGAAAATCGCTTCGGAGAAAAAACCTCTATCGGACGTGGTAACCTTTCTTTCTCCACGGTAAACATCGTACGACTTGCCATCGAATGTATGGAAATAAAGGACAAGACCACCCGGGTGGAAACATTCTTCTCAAAACTGGATGAAATACTCGACTTAACAGCTTTACAACTGCACCGACGTCTCGAATTCCAGAAAACAGCCCGGGTAAAGCAATTCCCGTTACTTATGTCTTCTCTCTGGCTGGGTAGTGAAAAACTGGG
>ENA-OPRW01002419-OPRW01002419.1-human-gut-metagenome-genome-assembly--contig:-NODE-2419-length-10084-cov-2.681823_pt1 | contig 10084 bp, 7 predicted proteins | sample MGYA00241898_ERZ501890 | MGnify/ENA primary metagenome ERZ501890 (study PRJEB25962, sample SAMEA2042216) | human gut metagenome | biome: human gut; feature: human-associated habitat; material: faeces... | reverse complement strand
ATGCGATGGATGCAGAAAATGGGGGGTATGATTTTGAAACCGGAGAACATAAATTGACGCTGTTGTCGAATGGACGACGGACCTTGCAAAAGCCTTATCAGGGAGGATCTGCCTCGACTTCTTCCACGCAATTGGTGTATGAAGGTCGTATGCTGCATACCGCAGCTTGGGGTGGGGTTGATGCAACTTTGCACCAGACATCGTTGACGGCTGTATTTCAGGCACTACAAGCTAATTCTGCTCCGGTGAGTGATTTGTTTGGTAGTTTCGAGCAACGTAACTTGAGTTTTTCCATGCGTGGTAGTTACGGATTCTTAGATCGTTACTTTGTAGAGGCGAGCTTTGGGTATAATGGTTCTGAGCGTTTTACTAAAAATAATCGAATGGGGTTTTTCCCGGCTGTCAGCGGAGCCTGGATTATTTCTAAGGAAAATTTTATGCAGGGAGGTATCAATAAATGGATCTCGTTCCTAAAGTTGAGAGGTTCATGGGGGAAGGTCGGTAACGACGGAATCATCAAAGACCCTCGTTTCGTGTATATGCCGGAAATTATTGGAGGGCCAGGTTATATGGACCCGGAACCGGGATCACAGCAGCAATTAAGCCGTAAAGAGGTTAAAAATTATGGTGACCCGGATGTGAAATGGGAGGTGTCCGAGCAGTTAAATCTCGGTTTGGAGACCCGCTTTTTTAAGGATATTTTGGAAGTCAACCTTGATCTTTATCAAGAGATACGTCATAATATTATCGAACAACGAGTTACTATTCCTGCTCAGGTGGGGGTGGAAGTGAACCCACTGGACAATTTGGGTAAAATTCGGGCTCGAGGTTTGGATCTTTCTGCTAAAGTGCAACACTCTTTCAGTAATGATTTTTGGATTATCCTAAACGGAACCTTTACTTATAACAAGGCGGTTTACAAGGAGTTGGAAGAGGCAAAGGATAAACCGTATTGGCAGTTGAAAACAGGGTACGAGCTTTCTCAGCGGGTAGGATATATTGCTGAAGGGTTATTCCGAGATCAGGCGGAGATCGATAACTCGCCACAAGCAAATACTGGTATCATGCCGGGGGATATTCGTTACCGGGACGTGGATGGAAACGGGACGATTGATGTGAATGATGCGGTGCATATCGGTTTCCCGGAAACTCCGCGGATGGTGTATGGTTTCAGCGGTTTTATCAATTACAAGAACTGGGAGTTTAACTTCTCGTTCCAAGGATCTGGTAAGCGAGGATTCTTTATTAATCCGAAAGCCTTGTCTCCATTTGTGGAGGACCATGCGATGCTGAAGGAAATTTACGAGAGTCATTGGACGGAGAAAAATGTGGATAACCGCCCCTTCTGGCCCCGTCTTTCCGTGCAGGACATCACTGTTTATAACAAGCAGGAAGATTGGAGTGCGAATAACACGGATGATCGCCGTTCCACCTATTTTATGCGGGAGTGTCGTTTTTTACGTTGCACGGCGTTGGAACTGGCGTATAACTTGCCATTGGGACTCCGCAAAAAATTGCGGATGCAGAACGTGAAATTCTTTGCTCGTGCCAACAATCCTTTTTTGATCTCCAATTTTAAATTGTGGGATGTGGAATTAGGAGGAAACGGGTTTAATTACCCTATTCAAAAGACCTACGCTATGGGTGTTAATATTAGCTTCTAATTAAAAAACAGAGATAAAATGAAACATTTATTATCTTATTTATTACTTCCGTTTTTACTGTTCACGTCTTGTGACAGTTGGTTGGATGTGGTGCCGGAGGAGGATATCGCAACCATCGATTCGGAATTCGAGACTTATGATCAGGCTTACGTGTGGCTGAAAAGTGCTTATGCCTATATGCAAGACCTTTATGACCGGTGGGATGATGTGACTCACACTGGGTCAGATGAATTAGTTGCCGACAATTACATGAGAAATACACTTTATTATCATCCGGAAGGATTGGATATTATTGGCGGTATGCAGAACGTGTTAGATCCTTATGGAGACACGTGGCTTAATATAACCAGTGCTAATGGTGTGCCTTGCCGGAAAGATTTTTACACGCAAATCGTGATTTGTAATCATTTTATTACCCGTATAGACAATGTATATAATTTGCCGGATAAAGATAAGGAGGAATGGAAAGCGGAAGTGGTTGCGCTAAAGGCCTTTTATTATTTCGAGCTGGTACGTCGCTACGGCCCGGTAATGATTGTGCCGGATCAATTTGATCCGAATCAGGATGTCGAAACATTGAAGTTACCTCGTCTTCACGTGGATACTTGTTTCAATTACATCGTGAGTCTTTGTGATGAGGTAGTCGATTTACTTCCCTCCTGCAATGCGAAACAGAGTGAGCGACGTGGATATTTCAATAAAGAGGCTGTTATGGCATTGAAAGCGCGGGCATTATGCTACCAGGCTTCTGATCTTTTCAATGGTAATCCCGATTACGGAAATCTCAAAAATAAACAAGGTGAACCTTTGTTCAGTTCTACGGCTGATCCTCAAAAATGGGAGCGGGCTGCACAGGCTGCTATTGATTTAATTAATTATTGTTCCGAAACAGGATCAGCGAACTTGGTGAGTGGCAATTCTGCTAATACGGAATTACAGGGTTATATGCTTGATATAGAGAGATCCATTCAGACGTTTGGGTGGTTGAGTGACGAGGTGTTGTATATGATTAGGCTACAGCAGGGAGACGGGTTATTTAACTATACCTTGCCTAATTTTGATGACGGTTCGAACCATACGTTGCCGGGGGCTTGTTTGACGCCAAGCATGAAAATGGTAGAGATGTTCTACACGGAGAATGGTTTACCCATCGATCAGGATTTGAAGTGGGTAGGGGGTGGAAATCCTTATGCTCTTAGCGTGGAGACCGACCCGAAGTATACTGATGTGGTTGTTTTGAACGAACCTGTATTAAACCTTCATCGTCGCCGTGAACCCCGTTTTTATGCTACTATCGCTGCCGATCGTTGTTATTGGCGCTTGGGTACTGGTGCAAACAATGTCTATTTGATGAAAGTTTATCAAGGTGAAGGATGGGGATTGAATGAAAAACGTTTGTCCGCTACCGGTCCGCAAAACATTACCGGTTACTATTTGAAAAAATGGTCTTCTTCGAGGGCGACTCTTCTCGGCCATCAAAGTGGTTTAGGGAGTTTGGGAGAAAGACCGGCTTCTATTTTCCGTTTGGCAGAGATGTATTTGATTGCAGCCGAGGCTCTGAATGAGTGTAAACAAGCTCCTGATGCGGAAGTGTACAAATATTTGAACGTGGTGCGAAAACGGGCAGGAATTCCGGATGTAGAGGAGGCTTGGAAGAATGCCAAGGACCCGGGTAGAGTGAAAACGAAGACTGGAATGCGAAATATCATCCGTCAAGAATGGAACATCGAGTTTGCTTTTGAGGGATACAGATTCTGGAACGTGCGGCGTTGGAAAATTGCCAATGTCGAATTTAACGAGAAATCCTTGGGGTGGAATGTGATAGGGAATAATGCTAATAGTTTCTATAATAATGGACGAGGCCCGGTGGTGGTTTATTCCGGCAATAAGTTTGTTGCACCGCGAGACTATTTCTGGCCTATTCGGAGTGAGGAGGTGCAAACGGCCGGTTGTGTGCAAAACCCGGGATGGTAAATTAGAATTTAGAATTTAAAATTTAGAATTATGACGCAAAAGATATTACTGGTTGCATTCGTTGCTTGTAAGGATGACGATGAAAACGGTTTCGACGTGCCAGTGGAGTTTCGGAAAATCTCTTTTGATCCGGTTCCGGGAGGTGCGGTGATGCGCTACAAGTTACCTGACAATATGAATATTTTTGGAGTACGGGACCGTTATAAGGATGCTTACGGGCGGCAGTTAGTAAAAGAAGGGACCTATCTGACTGACACATTGTTGCTGAACGGTTTTGCGGAGGCGAGGACTAACGAGCCGGTACAATTGACTTTTCTTAATAATAACCTGAAGGAATCGGCACCGCTGGAAAAGACGTTCAGCACACAAGATGCAGCCACTGTAGCTCTCTTCGAACATCTAACGGTAAACCCGTTTTGGGGAGGTTTCAACGTGACCTATACGTCGCCAGCTATTGTGGAGGGAACGGTACATATTTTTTATGTAGGGATAAATCCTACCACGAAACAAGAGGATAATATCCTGGTGGGAAGTTTTCCTATTCTAGAAGGGGGAGACACGCTAAATTTTGAGTTGAAACAGGCGTTGGATGAACTGAAAGTGGTTGTACGGACGGATGATTTCGAGGGAAATCAAGTGAAAATGCAAATCTATGAGGGCATTGATGCCTTGGCGATGGAAATGCTGTCTCCGGATCAGTTTACATTCTCTTTTCCTCCGGCTTTGCAAATCGAAGATGAACCCCACGAAATCGGCGTGAAATATCTTTTCGATGGGAAAAAGAAGGGTGCTAATTATCGGAAAAATTACCAGCGAGGTGATAACTACAAGTTTGGTACTTTTGTTGCAGGGCCGAATGCCTTCGGGGAACGTTTTGTCATAGACTTTGGCACACCGAAGATTCCTGCTATGTTGCGTGGGGATGCTTTCCTATATCATGGACGTGATTATCCTTATGCTAATCCCAATTATCCTGATCCGACTAAAGATATGTTTGTTTGTACGTTATGGACAGCCGTGTATACTTCTCGATTAGCAAGTAAGATCAAAGTGTACGGGACCAATGCGGAAAATCCTAGTACAGCGCCTCTCAGTGAGTGTACTCTGCTTTATTCCTTGAATGATGATCCGGGATGGACTAATTTTTATCGTAATGCTTGGTGTCGTTTCTCTGATTATCAACAAGGTCCTAATGACAGAAGTTCAGCATTCAAGGACAAGGATGACAAGACTTTTGAGGCGGCAGATCCCATCTCTTTGGATATGAAGTGTAACTATTTAGGTAAAGCTTTTCGCTACGTTTTCTTCATCATTGAGGATACGTATATGAGTCATCGTTGGTCAAATAACTATCCGTATGGATATGAGGATAATGCTAATGAGTACATCACTTTCGACGAGCTAGAGGTATTTGTAAAGATGGAAAACAAATAAAGGAACAATTATGATGAAAAAACTATATTATATAATCGGCCTGCTTACCGCGCTCTTTGTGGTAAGTTGTAGCGAGAGTCTTGAAGAGACCTACGACGAGTTTGCCGGAGACGGGATGATCCGCTACTTGGGCAAATGTGCGGATGTGGAGGTAAATCCGGGGTGGGAACGGTTACAAGTGGTGTGGAAACACAATATTGATGCCGGGGTAAAAAAAGTAAAAATCACGTGGAAATCAGATAAAGGATCTGGTGAAATGTTCGCCAATCCTTGTGATCCAGACAGTGAAGATCTGATGGATACCGTTTATATTGATAATTTGGGAGATGCCATGTACACGGTACGGGTGAACAACGTGGATGCCAATGGAAGAGAGTCATTAGTGGAGGAAAAATACGGTCGGCCGTATTCCTACGATCACGAGGATTTGCGCTCCTTCTCGCGAGGAGTCACGGCTTTTAGTCGCATGGGGGACAAGTTGGCGGTAGTGCTTGATCAGGATAATGAAAATGTTAAGGAAATGATGTTGTGTTTTAAAGATAGAGCCGGGGTGGAACATACGTGGGATATGAAAGCCCACACACACGATTCTCTTTCTTATGAACAGTGGGGAAGTGCTGTTGAGCTAGGACGTGACTATTTTTTCTTGTTGCCTGATGAGGTTGGTGTGGATATTGATTTTAACCAACCGATTATCGTGCAGCGGAAGGGAAAATTGTTGGGATGTGTCGATGAAATTGACTTTAAGGATGAAACATTGAATCTGAATGAAAGGTTGTGGTCTACGGCATTCTCCCAGCTGATGCTCGGTGTCTACGGACAGGATTGGGAGAACCGGGTGAACGAGGTGGAGACCTTGGAAATGGATTTCGATATGACTTCCATGCAGGATTTGATGTATTTTCCGAACTTGAAGAAAGTTGTTCTTGGTAAAAATCGATACATGGATTCCCAGTATGTTAAAAGCAATCACAGTACCACGGATGAATACGTGGGTTTAGTGATGTTGCAATTTTTGAAAGATACTCGTCCCGATTTCACGGTAGAGCGTTATAATGAGCACTATTTTTACCAAAAAGATGCTGTTGGAACGTCTTTTTTCGATGCATATAAAAAAGCAGGGAAATTGACGGATTTAGCATTCGAGGAGAAGGGAAACAGCAATATGCTTGATAAACCGGTCTACACGCCGTTGGATACCCTCGGCTGGGAGGTAACTTGTTCTGATACCGTGTATAACGGTTACAAGGATAACGGGGCTGCCATGTTGCTTTTCGACGGGTTGAGGCATGTCGTGGTAGATTATGGTTATGGCTATACGGAAGAATATGACGTGGAGGTGTATTTTGAGCCGGCAGAAACGGTGGGCGCCAGTGTTGTCTCCGTAACTTATGATATGAAAACTCCTCAAATTGTGGATGGTTTTAAAGTGGGACAGCCTACCCGTAACCAAAAAGGAGATACAGATTACTTGTTGTCTAATTTGAAAATCGAGTTTTCTACCGACGGTTATACTTGGACGAATGCCAATTACACGGATGGAAGTGCCTCGATAGGGAACACCCCCGGAGAGGAAACTTATCTTCTAGTACCGGAGGAAATGCGAACTCCTGTACGGTATATTCGCCTGAAGATGTCGAATCGTCCGATCGGCACGATCAGTAGCTTGACAAAGTACTGCTTGCGTTTGGGTAAGTTTATTCCGTGTACGGTGGAATAGTTTAACTACTAACAAAATAGTATTTCCCTGTCTTGCGTGCGGGCAGGGGAATACTTCCCTTTCGTTTGGTACGTGAGAACGATTACTACGAATTTAAACCGGTAATGATGAAGAGAAATAGATATTTAATAATATTCGGTATCATTGTTTTTTTCTGGAGTTGCGCAGAGTCTGATTTACGATTAGAGGAAGAACAACTTGTGATTTCTGAATTGAATCTTCTTGCAGGGAAATTGAAAGTTAGTGATTTGCTCGTAGAGAATAGTCCGGAAGGGTGGAAAAGTGCTACCGCAACGATTTTGGATAATGGTATAGGAAATAGATTGCTTAAGTTTGTTTACGCTCTAAGTCCGAATAAGCCTTTTGTTCATTTTGAGGTAATACTAGATAAAGATGGAAATCCGGAAATGAGTTATATCGGAATGAATTATGGTGAGAGAGGGAAAATAGGCTATACTCAGGCGGCATTAATAAATGAATACAAAGACGAACTTCTATTCCATGAATTTTTTCATGTATTCCAGTATGCAGGTAAGGAACCTACTTAATAGGAGTGATGAACTAGAAGCTTACCTTGCCCAGTATTTTTATGCCAGCAGTCGAGAGTATTCTGCATGGGTTATAGATAAAAAATTTACAGAGCGTATTATGGAGCTTGCATCATATATTGATGCAAGTACCGGCTATTTGCGGAAAGGGGTTGATTACGAAGAATTTTATAATGTATATACAAGTGCTTTAGATTATCTTGACGGACATCCCAATTATAGTGGTGACGGTTGGACGTCAGGTAGGGTTGAAGCAGGTTTGTATCCTTTTCAAAAACTTGCAAAACTACTAAATCAGAATTTATGAAACGTATTGTTTTATTATTTGCGGCATTGTTTAGCGTGAGCATGCTTTTTTCGCAAGAAGTGTTCAGGCTCGGAACTGTGAAAGGAGAATATGTGACGTATAAAGTGAGGGAACAAAAAGATGTTCCAACACGTTGGATTGTCAGAAATGTTCATAACCCGGATACAGCTATAAAAATAGTTCCAAACCCGGGAGTGATCTTTTCCCAGGAGAAGGATATTGAAATGCAAATAGCAAAGATCTTACATGAACATTTATCAGCGGAAGAATTGTTGGAAATGAAAACGAGAGAAAAGGAAGGAGGAGTTTGTTGGTTTGAGGTCATTCTTCGTGTTGATCGCAATAAGTACAAGTTATTGCAAGTAACTTGTTTTAGATTTTGCAATAAGTACATGGCTGGAATGAGGAGACCTCCGGAGAAACGTCAGGATTACCCCGCTTCATATAATGATTTTTGGTTGAATATTGATCCAGACCGATTACATGCGATAGAAAAAGATATCGTGAAGCGAGTGGTGCTACCGGAGAAAATGCCGGAAATACTTCTAACGGATGATTTTAATATTTTGATAATGCCTCGTGATTTGGGTGATATAAAAAAAATAAAAGAAGAGAGAAAGAAAGCGATAGAGCGTTGGAAAAAGGAAGATGTTAAACCTCGAGCAGGATGGCCTCCCATGATTTTATAGAAAAAAAACTGATATGAAAAAGATATATATAATTTTCACAATATCATTCTCTTTTTTGAATACATATGGACAAGATTTTCAAAGTTTTAAACGGATTGAAAACAATTTTACTTGGATTGTTCCTTTAGATTTAGAGCGGGAATTTGAAGCCTTGCAGCAAGAGGTTTGGGAAAAAGGATTTGATTTAGGAATAGCTTACGTAACCCGTGTCCGCAAGGGAAATACTCGTTGGGATGAGGAAGTCGAGTTCTTTAAAGCAAAAGGATTGTTGGATACAAATGCCTCGGTTCCCGATACACTGACCTATTGGTTGGAATCGCGAGTTTGTCTTACAAGTAAAGAAGGTGTAATCCAACCTTATCCTAAAGAGTGGTTGGAAGCAATACCTGATACATTGACGAAACGTTTGTGGAAACGAGGAGACGAGCTATATAGCAAGGTGAAAAACAAGAATTATTTTGATGTATATGCTTTAGTGAAGAACACGGGCGAGGTGTTGTCCGTCTATTTTCGTGTAGATTCGGCCTTGTTGGACGTGGTTCAAGAAAAGGAATTGCAACTGATTTATGATGCGGCCATAAATCAGCCTTTCCACCCGGATTGTTTTGACTTTAATCGTCCGGATGGGAAATTGTTTATGGATACTATGGATAAATACCCAGAGGCGGATTCACGTGTGAATAGAGAAAAACGCGATTCAATAAATAAGATTCGTTACAAGATGCTGGCAAACGCGTACGATCAAAAAATCCCTTGTGTTTATGGTGTGTTGCATTTTTTTAGTCTGAAGAAGGGTATATAGCTTGTGGTCTTGAACTTTGGAGGAAAACGTTGGAAAAGAAAATTATAACAAATATAGTACTTTTTTACAAGCACTTAATACGGTGCCGTTCTATAGCGGTGATGGATGGGTTTCGGGGTTGGTTCAACACGGTTTCTATCCTTTTCAAAGACTTATAAGATTATTACGTGATAAATGAAAATTTATGAAGCATTTTGTATTTTTATTTGTGGCATTGTTTAGTGCGAGTTCCTTGTTTTCGCAAGAGGTATTTAAACTTGGGACGGTGAAAGGGAAACACGTGACGTATGAAGTGAAGGAACAAAATTCTTTCCCGTGGGGCAGAATTGTCAAAAATACACGTAAATCGGATACCGCTAAAGTGGAAGTGATGGATGTGTTCAACTTAGTTGCTCAAACATGGGATATTGAAATGCAGATAGCAAAAATTATTCACGATCGTTTATTACCAGAAGAATTGCGGAAGCTAAGTAAGATAGCAAAATCTTTTCCCTCGGATCATTTTCAAACGATGATTCGGATTGATAGTAATAAGCTGGTACAGGTGGAGTGGTTCGTGTTTTACGGCATGTATCGGGACGGGATACGGAAATGTGCCAGTGAAATTCCGGATACAACGAGACGTCCAATGAATTGTATCGATAGAGACAGTAGCGGAAACATAACAAAGGTGCAGTATTTTGTAAAAGAACCAGAATATCGGAAGAAGGAACCAGATGTTCCCAGTGACGGGTTTTGGATACATTTCGATCCCGACCGGCTGTATGAAATAGAAAAAGACATCGTGAAGAAAGTCATACTACCCCCGGGAATGACGAGGGATTTCGTGTATGTTTTACAGATTGGTATATTGTACGAGTATATCTGTAATTTGAAAAAGGCAAGAGAGGTGAGAGAGGAGGCGATCGAAGCTTGGAAAGAGGAGATGTTAAGATCTAGGTCGGGA
>ENA-OPRW01002388-OPRW01002388.1-human-gut-metagenome-genome-assembly--contig:-NODE-2388-length-10182-cov-2.433495_pt1 | contig 10182 bp, 5 predicted proteins | sample MGYA00241898_ERZ501890 | MGnify/ENA primary metagenome ERZ501890 (study PRJEB25962, sample SAMEA2042216) | human gut metagenome | biome: human gut; feature: human-associated habitat; material: faeces... | reverse complement strand
GCAGGACAGCTTCAGGATCTCACCAAGCTCAACTAACAGGTTTAAATTGCGGTAAACGGTTCCAAGGCTGATATTCGGAAACTGTTCCCGGATGCTGGTGTAAAGGGCGTCGGCGGTCGGATGATCCTTCCGGCTCATCAGGCAGGCTTTGATCGATTCGCGCTGACGGCTGTATTTTAAGGTTTTCATAGGCGACACTCCAATCTTTCTAAATAATATTAATAATGATTATTATTTATATTATGCGTCCTGACACGATGAAAGTCAATCTTTTTTCAAGGATTTCCGTGAGAAATTTTAGAATCAAATTTCAACATCACTGATGCATAAAAGATCCCGTCCTCATACCGGAAATCCGCCACGCCCTGATACCGTTCCGCGATCGAACGGATGGAGGCGGTTCCCGTGCCGAGCCCGTCATGTTTGGTCGAGCGGAACCGTCCATTTTCCTCGATCGGCGGATGGCAGCAGGTATTGTCAACGGCGATCACGATGTGACTGGCATCCTCCTGGGCGCAGATGCGGATAAACGGCGCGCTGTCCGTACATTCCCGACAGGCATCGAGGGCATTTTCCAGAAGATTGCCGAAGATCGAGCAGAGCTCCGGCTCACGCAGCGGGAGAGATGGCGGAAGCTGGATGCGGACCGAAAAATCGACCGACGCCTTGCGCGCTTCCTCACCGTAATAGCTGATAATCGTGTTGACCGCATAATTTTCACACCAGGTCCGCGCGGTGTCCGGCGGAAGCGTCATGCGGTATTGTTCGATATAGGCTTTCAGATCCTCCGTTTTCCCACTCTGCAGATAATGCTCGATGAGATTTAAGTGCTGGCGCAGGTCGTGGCGTGCCTCCCGCACCTCTTCGATGTGGCGGGAAAGCTGCTGATACTGTGTGTACTGCATCGCCAGGAGAGTGTCCTGCTGCGCCGCGTGTTCTTCCAGCTGCGCCTGCTGGCGGACTGCATTGAGCGCTTCCAAAAGGACATAGTAAATGAGAATTGTCATGGCAAAGAGCCAGAGCCGCGTGAGGATAAAACGGAACTTGCGGACGGTATCAATGTTTAAATCAAAGTTATATGCGCAGATAATCAGGGTACATGAAAATGGAATAAACCAGACTTTCTGCCAGAATGCGGAGCTGTCTACCTGAAAAACGCGTTCCGTAGCATTTTTCATAAATTTGAGTCCGAGCGGGAGCGTCAGAAGCAGAAGAATCGAGATGAGCAGCAGGCTTTCATCGCGGAGTGAATAATAGGTAATGCTGGGATCGTAAAATAGACGGCTTTCCAGAAAGAAACAGATGCCGCGGACCGTGACAAAATAATTCAGGATGAAGTCTCCCAGAAACAGAAGTTTCCAGAAATTAGCCTTCACACATAAAAAATAGATCGCCAGGGAAACGAGGGCAAATACCGTGTCGGTGACGCGGGTCGGTTTACCGTGGCTGATCAGGTAGGTATACAGGGAGGACTGGAGCAGCTGACCGATAAAAATGAACAGAATCAGGATTTTGATCGGAAATCGCAGCTGCTTTTTAAATGGCAGAATCGATAAAATAAAAAAAGGAATGGCATAGACTGTTTCACAGAGAAATGCCTTGCCAAACACAGACCAGTTCATAGAGTACCTCCCTTCCGCAATGTGTCAAATGAGTAGGTTGCAAATGCTTCTTTTGTCTCTTTTTTCTTCCGGCGGCTGCAGAAAAAGCAGCTGCCGTTTTTCAGATGGACAGAACCGTCCTCGTCCACCGAGGCAACCTGTGAAAAATTGATAAGCAGCCCGCGTCCGCTCATGTAAAAACGTCTGCCCTTCGGGAGCAGTGCCATCAGCTCCGAAAAAGAAATCCGTGTGGCGGTGTCACCGGAACTGGTGTGGATGATCAGCCGGTGGTTCTGCGTCTCCGCATACAGAAAATCATCAAGCAGAATCCGCTGCGTGGATGACTGTCCCCGTCCGAGCGCCGCCTGAATTTCGATGTAGGCAGGCGCGGCAAGAAATGTCCGGATCTCATCGAGACACCAGGCAAGCGCCTTTTCCTCAACCGGTTTTAAGAGATAATCAAGCGGATGGGCACGGTAACCCTGCAGCGAATAATCGCGTTCCGATGTGGTGAAAACGATCGGGAGACGTTGCGCGCTCTTGCGAAGCTCCAGCGCCGTGTCAATGCCATTGCGCCCGTTCCGGTCCAGCATAATATCCATAAAAACCGCATTAAAAAGTCCCGGACGGAACGCTTCCAGAAACGCCTCGCCGCTCTCGTAGCAGTCAAAGTGCACTGTTTCCCCATGCTTCTCCAAGTTTTCCTGTATCAAATGAATCAGATGATTCTGATCTATCTTCAAATCTTCAACAATCGCAAAATGCATCAAAGCTCAACCGCCTCCTTTATTCAAAACCGTGACCATTTAGGTCGAGGTTTGACCGTTTGCGTCGATGTGGTTTTCATTAAATTGCTCATTTGGTATGCTTATAGTATAAAAGTTATGACCCGAAATGTAAATGAAATATCGTTACAGAAAAATCAAAAAAGGCAGGTGGAATATGGTACGGGTAGTGATATATGGAGAAAAACCGACCGACATTGAAGGTCTGGAAAAAATGCTGTGTGAAATTTTGACTGAAAACCGCAGATGGCCGATGATTCACACGTATATCAGTGATCTGGACGCATATCTGCACTTTGTAAAGGGGAATCCCTACCTCATTATGCTGGCGTCCGTGCAGGGCAGACAGGGAGTGGAAATCGTAGAAAAAATCCGGGAAAATAACCCGGCGGCATCCTTAATCTGGCTTTCCGGCCGGGACAATGCCCTTGAATCCTGGCGGCTCCATGTGACCGCATTCGGGGTATTTCCGACGAAAAAAGAAGAATTAGAAGAACTTCTGGCGGCGTGCAGCGAAAGCCTGCTGGATCGGAAGAAAAAGTATTTTGTTTAGGTGGAAAACAGACTGAAATAGATAAATTTGTTCAGAATAGATGGAGGGAAAACAGCATGAAAAAGAAATATAAGCGTGCCCTGGCAGTGGCGCTGGCGACGGTAATGATATGGAATACATGTGACTGGCACCCGCAGGCGCTGGCAGGCAGTGCGGTGCAGTATATCGAGGAAGTGAAGGAGCTTTCGGATGAAATCCTGCATCAGGAGGTTCCGTATGGAACGAAATATAAGGATCTGGAGCTGCCGGACAAGCTGAAAGTGCGGGTTTTGGCGGAAGAAGCACCGGATGAAGAAGACAGTGCAGAAGATAAAGATGGTGCGGAAAAGATTGCTACGCCGTCGGAGCTTCAAAGCGGAGACGGTGAAGTGGAAACAGAAAAAAGGTCTCAGACGCTTTCTTCATCTGAAACAGATGGTATAGTTCGGAAAGCGTCCCCATCTGAGGTAGATGTTATAGAAAAATCGGAAATAGGGGAGGATGACACTGAGCAGAAAGCATCCCCATCCGATGCGGACGGGACGAAAACCGATAAAAACTGGAAGGAAGTAAAGGTCCGCTGGGTGCTGGATGAGACATTCAGTGAGAAAGATACATACGATGGAAAAACACCGGGTATCTATGTGTTTGATGCGGAATTGAAAAGCAGCCGCTATGAACTGGATACCGGCTTTTTGCCAAGCATCGAGGTGACGGTGCTTCCGGAGGAAAAAGGTCCGGCAATCATCGGATTTGCGGAGTTAGATGAGGCGGTTGCGGTGCAGAAGCTGCCTCTTGGCGCGAAAGAAAGCGATATCGTTCTGCCGGATACACTGGAGGTTGAGGTGGAAGAGGCGGATGAAACGCTGGCGGAAGACAGCCAGAACGTGCATCTGGTGGAAGCAGTGGATAAGGGCACAGAGAAAGATACAGAGGCGGAAACGGCAGTCTGGCAGATTTCCGGCATAACCTGGAAACTGGACGAAGAGCAGAGTGACCTTTCGGAGTTTCACGGCGGCATTTCCGAAAAAGACTATTTCGAAGAATTTGACGAGGACGGAGAGCCGGTCGAAACCTCCGATAAGACTTGGACTGGCTATTATGAGGCAAACCAGAACTACAACGGCTGTGCCTATGTCTACACACCGGTTCTGCCGGAGGAATATTCACTGGGAGAGGAGGCAGAGCTTCCGGAAATCTGCGTTCTCGTAGGAGAGATGCAGCTGATGACTCTGGCAGGCGGGGAGCATGATCTGAATAATGAGCCGCTACTCATTAATAGTGCTAACAAAAATGAGTTTAACGGAAAAACCATAACCGGCAACTATTGCCCGAGTACCCGACCGGGTAATTCTCAAAACATCAAGGGCGGCATCATAATTGATAATGTTATGGTTGATTTGACGATTAAAAATGTAACGATCCAATCTGGTGGAGCCAGTGGATGGAATCTGGCTGGTATTTACCTGAAAGGAAATGCCCGGCTGAATCTGACCTTAGAAGGAACCAATACACTTGTGGGACTGGATGAAGGAGCCGGAATTGAGGTGGAAAAAGGGGCAACACTGGTTATTACGGAGAATAGTACCGGAAGACTGAAGGCAGTGGGAGGTGCCTATGGGGCCGCCGGTATCGGAGGAAAAGGAACAACAAGTGACGAAGGTGCAGATAAGAACTGTAGGACAGGAACGATTATAATCAAGGGCGGAAGCATTACAGCTGAAGGTGGAGCTTATCAGATTCCCCAAACGCAGGATTATTATGGAGGAGCCGGAATCGGAACCGGTCGCTATGGAATCGGCGGAACCATTAAAATACTGGGTGGAACGATAACCGCAAAAGGAGGAAAGCAGACAGGAGCCGGAATCGGAGGCGGAATGAGTGGAAGGGTAGACACGATCGTGATCGGCGGGACGAAAGGCGAAGCTCCCGATATAACCGTATCTTCTTATAAGCATAGTAAGCAGGGATACATGGGAGCTGCCATCGGCAGCGGATGGAATGGAGTGAGTGGTTTAACATTATCCTGTGGCGATATCTGGATATTAAGTGGATCTGTGAAGGTAACGGGTGGAAATATTGGTTATGGAGTGTTAAGGCCTCTTAATGGAAATGGCATGGAAGGCGGCAGTATCACTATTTCCGAGGAGGTGCAGTTAGAGCTGCCGGTTGAAAGCTCCATTGCTCCCAGGGGAGAATGTATCTACGGGAAAAAAACATTCCGGATCACCGCGTATGATAACCAGCTAGCTGATGGAACCTATCAGGTTGACATATCCCTGTATCGGGAGGATGATACAAAAAGAACAACTCCGGTTTATAAAACAAGCACTCAGATGACTGTCTCAGAATTCAGGGGAACGATACCGGATATAATCCGGTGGATGGGCTATTCCGGGAATATGCAGATGGTTGTAGATCTGAAGTCTTCCAGTGGCGGGGCAGGTAAGACGATGGAGGGAAGTGTTGTTCTAAACAAAGGAAAGGATGAAACCATCTCCGTCACGCTGGGAAAAGCCGCTTACCAGAAGACAATGGATCTGACCATCCATGATGGTCGTTTGAGGGACGATAAGAATTATACACTGACGGCTCGGATCGGGGAAGAAGCAAGTGAAGGCGGCGCTGCACCGGATGTAGTAACCTATTTATCTCAAAAAGCTTCCGGTTATCAGATAAAGACTGGTAAAGTCAGCTGGTATACGCCTCTGTCCGGAGTGGTTCCGGTATCGGTTCTGGTACAGGAAGAAGGAGGGGAAGGAGAAAATACGAATAGCTTTACAGTAACAGGATCCCTCACGATGGAGTCAAAGGAGGAAACGAATCTTTCCCTCACCATCGGAGAACCCCTGTATCCTGTCCGGTTCCACTTCTATTCATCCAAGGTGCAGGCTGCAGAGAATGTATCCCTGACAGCCGGACGGCTGGCTGGAGCTGCCTCAGAAGCTCCGGTGGAATTAAAGCAGGACAAAGGCCAGTTTGCCTTTGACGGGAAGCTGACAATCGATGCAGAAGCAGGCAATCATGCATATGCTCAGGCATATCTTCCGGCCGGAAATTACCGGTTTGTGATAAATACAGGTATTGCAGAATTAGGCGGATCCAGCGGAAGCTTTACTCTGGACAGAGAAACGGTAGAAGCAAAGGATGCAGGAACGGATATTATCGTATTAAATGCGGCAGAGACGCTGGAGGGAGAACTGGATCTTTCCCTTGGAGATATATCTTTTTACGTGGATAATGGTCAGTTGGCGATTTCCTATTCTAAAAAAGCAGCCGATTCTGATCAGGTGGTTAGTGAGAAGTTAATAGACCAGTCCTATGATAATTGCTATCGGATCACTTCATCTGGGAATAATGTGGAGAATTATCATCTCTCCGTGGATACACCAGCCTCCAAGGAATTAAAACTCGTATTCAATAATCTTACGATTACACCGGCAAAGGCTATCGCACCGATTCAGATAAACGGAGCGTCCCAGGTGATCACCTATCTGGAAGGGAAAAACAAGATTTCGATTAATAAATCAGAGAATTCTTCTTCACCTGCCGGCATCAGCGTGGCGAGCGGTGCAAATCTTACGATTGACAGTGAGCCGGGACAGCAGGGCTCCATAGAGGTGCTCAATAAGACAAATGTAAGCAAGAATGGTGCAGCAATTGGAGGAAATGGAGGAGAGGATGCAGGAACCATTCACATCAAGGGGGGAACTGTAATTGCAACTTCTGCTTCTAACGGAGCGGCTATCGGTGCTTCGGCAAGAAAAAGTGTAAAAGAAATACGGATTAGCGGAGGAATGATAACTGCAGAAACAAAATTGACTGGTGCCGGAATCGGAACAGGAGTTGCTAATGGCCAGGAAAGAACCGGTAAAATCGTGATAGAAGGCGGAACGGTGAATGCAAGCTCGTGGAATGGAGCTGGAATTGGAAGCGGTGTCGGATATGCTCGTAGCAACCCGGTGATAACTACAGGGATTGAGATTCATGGAGGAATGATTACAGCCTATTCTGAACAGGGAGCCTGCATCGGAAGTGGTAAAGACAGTTCATCGGAGGTGCTGATTGACGGCGGCACAATATGCTTAGATAATAAAGGCGTATGGAGTAGGAACGCTGCTCATATTGGAAAGGGGGAGGAGAGTTCTACAAAGGCACCAACCGACGTGAAGATTATGGGAGGAACGATCCATCTGATCAATGCGGGTGCATATATAAAAAGCCCTATGATTTATGGCTGGGAAGAGACTGCAGATAGAAAGTGGCAACAGAATAAGCCCAAAGATGCGAATGGTAACCCGGTTTATTACACCACAGCGGATCTGACCGGTATCTATGAGAATAATACACTGGTTGAAAAAGCAGGTATTGAAGGAAGCTCCTACGTCTTTAAGGATGTCCGGACAGATTCCAACGGAAAGATCTATATGTACCTTCCGGTTTCGGAGGCAGTGAAAGCCTCCTTTGGCGGTGTGGAATTTACCGGAACAGTAAATGCAGACACGACTGAAAATGTATTAGAACGTGAACTGACTTCTGTTGATTATGGAAAGGAAGTATTGAAAAACAATTTACAGAGCGCAGTGGAATTTGCACAGTCAAAAGATGCGTCATCCTGGACGGAAATTCAGGTAAATGGTGCGGCATCGCTGACAGAGATTCTGGATAACCAGCCAGAAGGTACAAATGAGATTTCCCTGTATGTCCGTAAGAAAGCGGGCACTTCCGGCGCTGCAGGCGAAGCAACCGAGATAAAGATTCCGGCAAGACCGCCAAAACCGGCTCAGATAACAGATGTAACGAAAGGTAGCTACTCTATCAAGGTAAATGGACAGTTCGATTCCAGTTACGAGTACGGAATTGCCAAATCTGAGTCTGGTGAGCCTGAGTGGTGGACGACGAAGACGTTTACGTCGCCGAAGCCGGCTAACACCTATTATATAACCCTTCGTGTGAAAGCAACAGACAGCAGTTTTGCATCGAAGCCAGCTGATCGTTTGGAGGTGACAACACCGGATGCATTACTGATCGACGGTCCCGCCGGTAAAGTATCCTTTGAAACGACGGGAACCTATGGACAGACACTTGATCAGATTTCGGTACAACTGGCAGAAGGATTTCAGGTTGTTAATTATAGTAGATCACCGGTTTCTGGAACATGGAGCTTCAGTAAGGATCAGAAAGGAACGCTCGCTTCATCCATTTATCCGGAGGTAAAGGGAAGCACTGCATATCAGGTCGAATTTATACCTGATAAAGCATCGGAAGGGCAGTATGGAAATAGTTTGACAAGAGACGTGGTTCCGGAGATATCTCCGAAAGAGTTGACCGCAGTTATTACGACACCTATTGTAAAAGACTATGACAGAAGTACCGGTATCGCATTAGAGGCGACGGTGGAGATAGAAACTCCGGGTCAGAGCACGGGTCAGAGATATAACATCAGCGGTTTGAAAGGCAGGTTTAAAGATGCCAATGCCGGAACCGATAAGACGGTAACCATTGATTCCTCAAAGGCAACGGTTGAGACGGGTGAGAATCCAGTAAATCTGCAGAATTACCGTATCATATATCCAGCTCAGACCGGAACGATCCGTCCGATACAGGGTTCGGTTTCAATCGACCAGAAAGCATGGACCGGAGAAAAAACCTATGGAGATGACAGCTTTCCACTGACTGGTGTGACTGTAGTGGGAGATGGAGCTCTGAAATATGAAAGCTCCGATGAAAAGGTTCTCACCGTGGACGAACAGGGACAGGTGACCATCAAAGGCCCGGGTTCCGCAGATGTAAACATCACCATGGAAAACGGAAGAAATTATCTCGGTACGACTACACCTGTAAAGGGAACCATAAACATTCATAAAGGAACAATCGCCCTAACTTTAACGGCTGTGAACCGTACGACCGGGGGTCAGCTTTCGAAAGGAATTCTGGGAACAGAGGAAGAGAATTTTGATATCATTGCCAGAGTGCAGGGCGTTTACCAGGACAAGCTGCAGGGTTATGTTCATTTCTATGATAATGAAAACCCGGATGCAGATATAGTTTCGGTAGGGGAAGATGGAACCGCTGTACTTAAGTGGACGAAGCCGGGAGAATCATTGGTAGGCACCCACACAATCAAAGCCGAATTTGATTTTGGCGAATTTAATACGTGGGAATCCAGATACAACACACCGGATCCGGCATCCGTTACATTTGAAATCAGTAAGACAGCTCCACCGGCGGAGGATAAGCCAGATGACTCCGATAAGCCGGATAACTCCGACAAGCCAGGCCAATCAGGCAGCCAGAGCTCTTCCTCCGGACGTGACAAGTCTTCCGGCAGCGGAGCGACCAGGCGGGATCCGGTGAGGGGAAGAACCAACAGCATCACAGGTATTCTCACAGGAACTGCCAACAGTACTGCCAATGACGGAAAGAGTCACTGGATGCAGGATGAACACGGCTGGTGGCTGCGCTTCGCAGACAGCAGCTACCCGAAGGCAGAAAAACGCGGTACAAATGGCATTGCATATGCATGGGAGCAGGTAAACGGCAACTGGTGGGCGTTCGATGAAAGCGGCTATATCAAGACCGGCTGGATGCGCGACGAAGACTATGGCGGCTGGTTCTACCTCGATCCGGAACACGGCATGCAGACCGGCTGGGTCTTGATTGACGGCAAATGGTGCTATTTCCACCCGACCTCAGACGGAAGAAAAGGCATCCTGTATGTCGGACGTCTGACACCGGACGGCTACTATGTAGATGAAAATGGTGTGTGGGATGGGGAAAACAAACCGACACAGGAGGGGAACACATGAAGAATTTCTACACCGAAGAACAATGGAATGAGATTCTGAAACAGCAGGGCGATTTGTGCTTCAAAACGGACAATCAGCGCTTTTTTGAGTGGTCCTTGGCGGAGATCTGCCAGTTCGGCTGGCTGATTCAGAATATTTCCCTCGATCTGCATCATTCGGATTTTGAGGGAAATGTGATGACCGAGTATGAGGAAAAATTCTCTTCCGAAGGGGCGCGGATATACCGGCTGGAGGCTCGTCGGCGTCTGCCGGAATTTTTGCGCAAATAAAATTTGTGTTGTCGATGTAATGAAAAAGCTGAGGGCGGATCCCTCAGCTTTTTTCATTGCCCTTTGGCGATATTAGACGGTCGGCAAAGGGAACTTCCACAATCGGATCAGACCATCCTGCAGGATGCGTTATTTGGTGCGGCTGCGCTTGGGGTACAACACGGCGGGGATGCACGCAAGCGTTAA
>ENA-OPRW01002379-OPRW01002379.1-human-gut-metagenome-genome-assembly--contig:-NODE-2379-length-10206-cov-2.839819_pt1 | contig 10206 bp, 8 predicted proteins | sample MGYA00241898_ERZ501890 | MGnify/ENA primary metagenome ERZ501890 (study PRJEB25962, sample SAMEA2042216) | human gut metagenome | biome: human gut; feature: human-associated habitat; material: faeces... | reverse complement strand
ACGGAGACTGGATTTCCAAAGGAGCTGATTGAGGAGCTGGAAAAGCGCACCGGTCATAAGGTGATTGGAAACAAGAGCTCCAGTGGAACCACAATTTTGGATGAACTGGCAGAGGAAGAGATTGCAACCGGCCATATGATCGTGTATACCTCTGCCGACTCTGTGCTGCAGATCTGCGGCAATGAGGAAACCTTTGATCTTGAGGAGCTGTACCGGTGCTGTAAGATTGCCAGAGAGCTTACGTTAAAAGATGAATGGAAGGTAGGGCGCGTCATTGCAAGGCCTTATGTGGGAAAGAAAAAGGGCGAATTTAAGCGCACCAGCAACCGCCATGACTATGCCTTAAAGCCCTTTGGGAAGACAGCATTAAATGCTTTAAAGGATGCAGGCTTTGATGTGATTTCCATTGGAAAGATCAATGATATCTTTGACGGAGAAGGCATTACAAAGGCCCTGAAATCGAAAAGCTCTGTTCATGGCATGGAGCAGACCATAGAAGTGGCGGGAACGGATTTTCATGGTCTTTGCTTTGTGAATCTGGTGGATTTTGACGCCCTCTGGGGCCACAGACGGGATCCAAAGGGATATGCAGGGGAGATTGAACGCTTTGATGAGAAGTTGGGGATCCTTCTTGACGTATTAAGAGAAGATGATCTTTTGATCATCACGGCAGATCACGGCAATGATCCCACCTATGCAGGAACGGATCATACCCGTGAAAAGGTACCGTTTTTGGCCTATTCCCCTTCCATGAAGGGAAGCGGCGCGCTGAGCGAAAAGGATACCTTTGCAGTGGTCGGCGCTACAGCAGTTGATAATTTTGGTGTTTCCATGCCGGAGGGCACCATCGGAGCTTCGGTTCTTGACGATCTGGTATAGTTTTATCTGTTTTAAAAGGGCTGTCCCTGAATGGGGACGGTCCTTTTTTCGGCGTTTTTTACCCTGGTGCAGCTATAAAAACGTATTGATTTATAGACGGATATCTAGTATATTATAAATTGTATCGCAAAGACGAAAGGAGAGTCTTTTTTATGATCAGAGTAGCGGTAGATGCTATGGGCGGAGACAATGCGCCTGTGGAGATGGTTGCAGGAGCCGTTGAGGCGGTAAAGAAGAAACCGGAGATCCAGGTTCTTTTGGTAGGACAGGAAAAGACCGTACAGGAAGAACTTTCCAAATATACCTATGACAAAGAGAAAATCCAGGTGGTAAATGCCTCAGAGGTGATTGCTACAGAAGAGCCGCCGGTAAATGCGATCCGGAAAAAGAAAGACTCATCCATCGTAGTAGGCATGAACCTGGTAAAGAACGGACAGGCAGACGCTTTTGTATCGGCCGGAAGCTCAGGAGCGATCTTAGTAGGCGGACAGGTCATCGTGGGACGGATCAAGGGTGTGGAGCGCCCGCCTCTTGCACCGCTTATTCCTACAGAAAAAGGCGTATCCCTTCTGATCGACTGCGGGGCGAATGTAGACGCCAGGGCGTCTCATCTGGTACAGTTTGCCAGAATGGGTTCGATCTATATGGAACACGTAGTAGGAATTCCAAATCCAAGAGTTGCCATTGTAAATATCGGTGCGGAAGAGGAAAAGGGAAACGCACTGGTGAAGGAGACGTTCCCGCTGTTAAAGGAATGTAAGGATATCAATTTCATCGGAAGTATTGAGGCCAGAGAAATCCCCCACGGCGGCGCAGACGTAATTGTCTGTGAGGCCTTTACAGGAAATGTGATTTTAAAGCTGTATGAGGGTGTAGGAGCTACTTTGATCCATATGGTAAAGCAGGGGATGATGGCAACGCTCCGGAGCAAGATCGGGGCACTTCTTGTAAAACCGGCTTTAAAGACCACCTTAAAATCTTTTGATGCCAGTCAGTACGGCGGCGCGCCTCTTTTGGGATTAAAGGGACTGGTAGTAAAGACACATGGAAATTCCAGCCGGACTGAGGTGTGCAATTCCATTATCCAGTGCGTGACCTTTAAGGAGCAGCAGATCAACGAAAAGATCCGCCAGTCGCTGGCAGAGGAAAAGGCTCAGGGGCCTATGTTATAAAGAAACAGATTCAGGAGAGGGGATAGAATATGGAATTTGAAAAATTGCAGGAAATTATTGCAGAGGTTTTAAATCTGGAGCAGGATGACATCACCATGGGAGCTACCTTTGTAGACGATCTTGGAGCCGATTCACTGGATATTTTCCAGATCATTATGGGAATTGAGGAGGCGTTCGATATCGAAATCCCCAATGATGCTGCAGAACAGATCGTTACGGTCGGAGACGCTGCAGAGCAGATCAAAAACGCATTGAATGAATAAAACGCGCGGGGCTGTTTTTACAGCCCTTTTGTGCGTTTAAAAAGGAAGGAATATACATATGAATATCCATTTAAAAGAGCTGGAAAAAAAGCTTCAGTATGAATTTCACGATAAAAATCTCTTCAGCCAGGCGCTGACCCACAGCTCCTATGCGAATGAACACCGGCTGGATCACAGCCGCTGCAATGAACGCCTGGAGTTTTTAGGCGATGCAGTGCTTGAAATTGTTACCAGTGACTTTTTATACCATAAATACGATGCGCTTCCGGAGGGAGACTTGACAAAAATACGTGCAAGTATTGTCTGCGAACCCACTTTGGCATACTGTGCAGGAGATATCAGGCTGGGCGAGTACCTGCTCCTTGGAAAGGGAGAAGAGGCAACTGGAGGGCGAAACCGCAATTCTGTGGTATCGGATGCGATGGAAGCCCTGATCGGAGCGATTTATCTGGACGGTGGTTTTACTAATGCAAAAGAGTTTATACACAGATTTATTTTAAATGATATCGAACACAAGCAGCTCTTTTACGATAGCAAGACTATCTTACAGGAGATGATCCAGAGCCGGCAGACCGGTGTTCTGTCCTATGAAATCATAAAGGAGGAGGGGCCTGATCACAATAAATCCTTTGAGGTCCGGGCGCTCATGGGAGAGGAAGAGATCGGCCGGGGCGTGGGACGCACAAAAAAGGCGGCGGAACAGGTAGCCGCCTACAACGGTATTTTAAAGCTTAAGGCGGGCGAATCATGTATCTGAAAAGTATCGAGATCCAGGGCTTTAAATCCTTCGCCAATAAACTGGTCTTTGAATTTCATAACGGCATTACGGGTATTGTAGGACCCAACGGAAGCGGAAAGAGCAATGTAGCAGATGCAGTGCGCTGGGTGTTAGGCGAACAGAGGATACGCCAGCTGCGCGGAGCCAGTATGCAGGATGTGATCTTTTCCGGAACCGAGCTAAGAAAGCCTCAGGGTTTTGCATATGTGGCGATCACCCTGGATAACAGCGATCACCAGCTGTCCATCGATTATGAGCAGGTGACGGTATCCAGACGCCTTTACCGCTCCGGTGAAAGTGAATATATGATAAATGGGAGCGCCTGCCGTCTGAAGGATATCAATGAACTCTTTTATGATACGGGAATCGGAAAAGAGGGCTATTCCATTATCGGACAGGGACAGATCGATAAGATCTTAAGCGGAAAGCCGGAGGAACGGCGGGAGCTTTTTGACGAAGCTGCAGGTATTGTGAAATACAAACGGCGCAAGGCCATTGCACAGAAAAAGCTGGAGGACGAACAGGCCAGTCTGGTACGTGTATCGGATATTTTAAATGAGCTGGAAAAGCAGGTGGAACCCTTAGAGCGTCAGTCAAAGGCAGCCAGGGAGTATCTGCAGTTAAAGGAAGATCTGAAGGTCTGTGATGCCAACCAGTTTCTGTTGGAAGCAGAGCACATCCAGAGCCAGTTAAACGAAATTTCCAGGAAAAAGCAGGTTTTGGAAGGAGATCTGGAGGAGACCAGAAAAAAAGGTGAGGACATCCGAAAGGAATATGACCGCCTGGAAGCAGAAATCCGCAGTCTGGAGGAAGCTGTTTTAAAAGAACGGAGCCGTTTCAATGAGGCGTCCATGGAAAAAAACACGCTGGAAGGCCGGATCAATGTTTTAAGAGAACAGATCCACGCAGAAGAACGGAATGAGGAGCATATTAAAAGCCGAAAGGAAGCCATCACTGAGGAACTGAAGGGAAAAGAGGAACAGCTTGCGGACTTTGAAGCGGAACAAAACCGAATTGGGGAGCAGAATACAGAGGAATTAAACCGGCTGAACCGTGCCAGACAGGAGATTTCTGAAAAAGAAAATCATATCAGCCATCTGGAAGCGGTGATCGAGGAGGCAAACGCTCAGATGCTCCGCTTCCTGAATGAAAAGGCCGAGCTGACGGCCAGACAGCAGCGCTATGAGGCTATGTCGGAGCAGGTAAATCTGCGCCGCAGCGAGGTTTCCCAGAAGCTTCTCCGGTTTAAAAGTGACGAATCTCTTCAGGAGGAGAGGATCGCAGAGGAAAAGGAGCATCTTGCACAGGTACAGGCGGAGCTGGTGGAAAAGCAGGTTGCAGCCCAGGAAGCCGAGGATGGTATGGAGCAGGCAGACAGCGAGGTCCGCCGGTTAAACCGTCGGTTAAATGATACCCAGCAGGAATACCACATGGCCCATACCAGGCTGGAATCGCTGCAGAATCTGGCGGAGCGCTATGACGGCTACGGAAACAGCATCCGCCGGGTGATGGAGGTCCGGGACCAGATCCATGGGATCCACGGCGTGGTGGCAGATTTGATCACTACTGGCAAAAGGTACGAAACAGCCATAGAAACAGCCCTTGGGGGCAGTATCCAGAACATTGTCACAGACTCAGAGATTACGGCCAAGCAGCTGATCGAATATTTAAAGAAAAATAAATATGGCCGGGCTACATTTCTGCCTCTTACCAGTATGGGAAGCGGATCGGCCTTTTCAAGGCCTGAGGCGTTAAAGGAAGCAGGCGTGATCGGCCTTGCAAGCGAACTGGTAGAAACAGAAGAATGCTATCGGGGACTGGTACGGTATCTTTTGGGCCGGGTGGTAGTGGCTAACATTGATGCAGCGATTGCCTTAGCTAAAAAATACCGCTACAGCCTGAGAATTGTCACTTTGGAGGGTGAGCTTTTAAGCCCAGGCGGTTCCATGACGGGAGGCGCGTTTAAAAACAGCAGTAATCTTTTAGGGCGCCGCAGGGAGATCGAGGAGCTGGAACAGACCTGCGAACGTTACTTGAAGCAGGCGGAGACCATTCAGACAGAGTTAAGTCTTAAAGAGGCAATTGTTCAGGAAAAAAAGGATGAGGCGGCTGTCTTAAAAAGAGCCGGACAGAAGCTGGCGCTGGAAGAGAATACGCTTCGGGTTACTATTTCCAGACTGGAGGAGAAAAAGGGAGAGATTGCCGATTCTTCCTCTGATCTGGTAAGGGAGCATCATCAGCTGGAGATTCAGGCAAAGGAGATCAGCGAAAGCCGCAGAAGCCTGCAAACACAGAAAGAGGCTCTGGACAGCGAGAGTGAGGCTGCTGCTGAGACTGTAAATGCACACAGCCTTCTTTTGGAACAGGCAAAGAAGGAAAAAGAGGCAGACAGCGAGCAGCTGGCGCAGTTAAGCATTAAGCAGGCAGGACTGGCCCAGAGGCTGGATTTTATCCGTGAGAATGAAAAACGTCTTTGGGGAGAAGGGGAGCTGCTTAAAAAGGAACTGTCCCAGCTCTCTAAAGGAAGCACAGAATCAGGAGAAGCCATTGCAAAAAAGCAGGAGGAGATTTTAAAAATCCGCAGAGAGATTGAGGATTCCCTGCTTCAGACGGCAGACAGCGAAGCGGTGATCGCAAAAAAAACAGAGCAGAAGGAAGCGTTTCTCGCACAGCAAAAGAAGCTTTTTACAGTCCGGGAAGAAATTTCATCCCGCGCTTCGGAACTGGATAAGGATATGTTCCGCATTCAGTCCCAGGAGGAGAAGCTGCAGGAAAAGCTGGAATCAGGGGCCGCATATCTGTGGTCGGAATATGAGATGACGGCTGTTCAGGCAGAGGCGATGAAAAAGGAGGATTTTCCTTCTCTGGGAGAAGTAAGCCGGATCATAGGCGGATTAAAAACCCGGATCAAGGCATTTGGCCCGATCAATGTCAATGCCATTGAGGATTACAGGGAGGTATCCGAGCGTTTCCTCTTTATGAAAACCCAGCATGAGGATCTGACCGCTGCCCAGGCGGAGTTAGAAAAGATCATCCTGGAGCTGGATACGGGAATGCGCCGCCAGTTTAAGGAAAAATTTTCAGAGATCCGCTCTGAGTTTGACCGGGTGTTTAAGGAACTCTTCGGCGGAGGACGGGGGACTCTGGAGCTTTTGGAGGATGAGGATATTTTAGAGGCAGGTATTCAGATTATCGCCCAGCCGCCGGGCAAAAAGCTGCAGAATATGATGCAGCTTTCCGGAGGGGAAAAAGCGCTGACTGCCATTTCCCTGCTGTTTGCCATCCAGAATTTAAAGCCGTCCCCCTTCTGCCTGTTAGATGAGATCGAGGCGGCTCTGGATGATTCCAATGTGGACCGGTTTGCCGGGTATCTCCATAAGCTTACAGAAAATACACAGTTTATTGTCATTACCCACCGAAGGGGTACCATGATGTCTGCCGACCGCCTTTACGGCATTACCATGCAGGAAAAGGGCGTATCTGCCCTGGTGAGTGTAAATTTGATCGAGGACAGTCTGACAGAGTAGTTTTTCTGTCCGTATATAAAAAGGAGGATAAGCCTTATGGCTGAAGGAAAAAAGGGATTTTTCGGGCGTCTGGTAGAAGGACTTGCCAAAACACGGAACAACATTGTATCAGGAATTGATTCTATTTTCAGCGGTTTTTCTGCCATTGATGATGATTTTTATGAGGAGATCGAGGAGACTTTGATCATGGGAGATCTGGGGATCCAGACCACCATGTCCATTGTAGAGGACCTGAGAAATAAGGTAAAGGAACAACATATAAAGGATCCGGAGCAGTGCAAGGGGATTCTGATCGAAAGCATCAAAAAGCAGATGAATCTGGGCGAAAATGCCTACGAATTTGAGCACAGAACCTCGGTTGTGCTGGTGATCGGCGTAAACGGCGTGGGAAAAACCACCTCTGTAGGAAAGCTGGCCGGCCAGTTAAAGGACAGTGGTCATAAGGTAATCCTTGCTGCGGCCGATACCTTCCGCGCCGCAGCCATTGAGCAGCTTACCGAGTGGTCGGAGCGGGCCGGAGTGGATATTATCGCCCAGCAGGAGGGCTCCGATCCCGCGGCAGTCATTTATGATGCGGTGGCTGCAGCCAAATCCAGAAAGGCAGATGTGCTGATCTGTGATACTGCAGGACGGCTTCACAATAAAAAGAACCTGATGGAAGAGCTTAAAAAGATCAACCGGATCATTGACCGGGAGTATCCTGATGCATACAGGGAGACGCTGGTGGTCTTAGACGGAACCACCGGACAGAACGCCCTGGCTCAGGCCAGACAGTTTATGGAGGTGGCCGATATCACGGGCATCATCCTTACAAAGCTGGATGGAACGGCCAAGGGAGGAATTGCCGTAGCGATCCAGGCGGAACTGGGAATTCCTGTAAAATACATCGGAATCGGTGAAAAGATTGACGATCTGCAGAAGTTTAATGCGGATGACTTTGTAAACGCCCTGTTCCATGTACAGAAACAGTAGGATCCTCTTTCGGTTTTCTGTTGAATTTATCACAATAAAGTGATATAGTTGTAACCAATAAATGCCAAGGAGAGAACGAGTATGGATGAACTTACATTAGAGAAATTTGAGGAAGCTTCTGAGATCGTAAAACAGGTAACACTGGAGACAAAGCTGGTGTACAGTGAATATTTTTCTGCACAGACAGGAAACAGGGTGTATTTTAAGCCGGAAAATATGCAGTATACAGGAGCCTACAAGGTAAGGGGCGCGTACTATAAGATCAGTACCCTGTCCGAAGAAGAAAAGTCCAGAGGACTGATCACTGCCTCTGCCGGAAACCATGCTCAGGGCGTGGCCTATGCCGCGCGTCTGGCCGGGGTAAAGGCAACCGTAGTAATGCCTACCACAACACCTTTGATCAAGGTTAACCGTACCAAAGGCTACGGAGCCGATGTGGTTCTGGAAGGAGATGTATTTGACGAAGCCTGCGCTCACGCATACAAACTGGCAGAGGAGCACGGATACACCTTTGTACATCCTTTTGATGATCTGGACGTTGCAGCAGGACAGGGTTCTATTGCCATGGAGATTATCAAAGAGCTTCCTACAGTTGATTATATCCTGGTTCCTATCGGAGGCGGCGGCCTGTGCACAGGAGTATCTACCCTTGCCAAGATGTTAAATCCAAAGATCAAAGTAATCGGCGTTGAGCCGGCCGGAGCCAGCTGTATGAAGGAATCGCTGCGCCAGGGAAAAGTTGTAACCCTTCCTCAGGTAAATACCATTGCAGATGGTACGGCTGTTAAGCGTCCGGGTGAAAAGCTGTTCCCCTATATCCAGGAAAATGTAGATGAGATCATCACCATTGATGATAATGAGCTGATCGTAGCCTTTTTGGATATGGTGGAAAACCACAAGATGATCGTAGAAAATTCCGGCCTTTTAACCGTAGCTGCCCTAAAGCACATCAAGGCGGAAAAGAAGAAGGTTGTTTCTATCTTAAGTGGTGGAAATATGGATGTGATTACCTTATCCTCTATCGTACAGCATGGCCTGATCCAGAGAGACAGAGTCTTTACCGTATCCGTGCTGCTTCCGGATAAGCCGGGAGAGCTTGCAAGGGTATCTTCTCTTTTGGCAGAGCAGCATGGCAATATTATCAAGCTGGAGCACAACCAGTTTATCAGCATCAACCGCAATGCGGCTGTGGAACTTCGGATTACCATGGAGGCATTTGGGACAGAGCATAAAAATCAGATCGTAACGGCTTTGACAGATGCAGGATACCGCCCCAAGCTTGTGAAGGTAAAGGGTACCTACAGCGAGATGTAGGGCATGTGGGGGTGTATTAAATGAAACGTGGGGATACCAAAGCCGGAATGAAGGCCAATATCCGTTACTTTATCAAATGGAGTGCCCTTGCTCTGGTCATCGGTTCTGTGGCTGGAGCGGCAGGCACGATTTTTTCCATGGGAGTTTCCTGGGCCACCGGTTTTCGGCTGTCCCATCCGTCCATGCTGTTTTTTCTTCCGGTGTCCGGTCTTTTGATCGTCTGGCTGTACCACTCCTTCCATGAGGAAGGAAACAGGGGAACCAATATGGTTATTGATGCAATTTCCTCCAATGAACGGGTGACGCCTGCCACAGGACCTTTAATCTTTTTTTCTACTATCTTAACTCATCTGGGGGGTGGCTCTTCTGGTCGTGAGGGGGCGGCTCTTCAGCTGGGAGGCAGCATCGGAAATTCCTTTGGGGAGTGGTTTAAACTGGATGAGCGGGATAAAAAGATTGCGATCATGTGCGGCATGAGCGCAGTATTCTCCGCTCTTTTTGGAACGCCGGTGGCAGCGGCGATTTTTTCCCTGGAGGTAGTCAGCATTGGTGTCCTTTACTATGCAGCTCTGGTTCCCTGCGTATTTTCCTCCTTTCTGGCGGTGGGAATCGCAAGGGCGGCCAGACTTGAAGGAGAACATTTCCCGGTGGAAATGATACCGGCGCTGGATTTGAAAGCAGTGGGGCTTCTGGTACTTTTAGGTATACTCTGTGCTGCGGTAAGCATCTTGTTCTGTGTTCTGCTTCATACGGCAGAACATGCTTACCGGAAGTATTTTCCAGACGCCAGAGTGCGGATCCTGGCTGGCAGCTTCCTTTTTATCGCCCTTACCCTTTTATCAGGAACCAGAGATTACTGCGGCAGCAGTATGGGACTGATCGAAAGCAGCATAGAGGGAAGTGTTCGCTATGAGGCTTTTCTTATGAAGATGCTCTTTACAGCAGTTGCTTTAGGAGCAGGATTTAAGGGAGGAGAGATTGTGCCTACCCTCTGCGTGGGAGCAGCGTTGGGCTGTGCGTTTGGGGAGATTACGGGGTTTGCTCCCTCTCTCTGTGCGGCCTGCGGCATGGCGGCTTTTTGCCGGAGTGACTAACTGTCCTATCACATCCTTAGTGATTGCTCTGGAGCTTTTTGGTTATGAAGGGATGGAGTATTTCTCTATTATTATTGCGGTAGCATTTGCCCTGTCGGGCTATTATGGCCTGTATGCCAGCCAGAAGTTTGTTTATTCCAAAACAAGGACAGAATTTATCAACCGCAGATCCAACGGATAGGATAGGTACGGCTTAAAAAGGAGTGA
>ENA-OPRW01002377-OPRW01002377.1-human-gut-metagenome-genome-assembly--contig:-NODE-2377-length-10210-cov-13.961201_pt1 | contig 10210 bp, 9 predicted proteins | sample MGYA00241898_ERZ501890 | MGnify/ENA primary metagenome ERZ501890 (study PRJEB25962, sample SAMEA2042216) | human gut metagenome | biome: human gut; feature: human-associated habitat; material: faeces... | reverse complement strand
AGTCGCTATTGTTGTATATAAAGGTTTAATACCTGTAGTTGACCGAATACTTACGGCAAGCTGTTCGGATGAGACACATCCGGAGAAGATACGAAAGAAGCTGTTTCACACACGGAGCATTCCGACAGTGAAACAGCTTCTTTTATTGTATCCCTTTTGGGGAGAATTATTCTACGTAGAGCACCAGTCCCTTAAGGTATTCACCTTCCGGATGGTAGATGTTGACCGGATGGTCACCCGGCTGGGTGAGCTGGTGAAGAATGCGCACGCTGCGTCCGCTCTGTGCAGCTGCGGTAAACACGGCGTTACGGAAGTCCTGCTTGTTCACCACCTGCGAACAGGAGAAGGTAAAGAGGATGCCGCCCGGACGTATCTTTTCGAAGGCCTTGGCATTGAGCTTGGTGTAACCGCGAAGGGCATTGCGCAGGGCATCGCGGTGCTTGGCAAAGGCCGGCGGGTCGAGGATAATCAGGTCGTACTGGTCGCCCATGCGGTCGAGGAACTTGAAGGCATCTTCCGCAAAGGCCTGGTGACGGGTATCGCCGGGGAAGTTGAGGGATACGTTCTCGTTGGTCAGGTCGATGGCTTTGGCAGAGCTGTCTACCGAATGAACGAGGTTGGCCCCTCCCCTCATGGCATAGAACGAGAAGCCGCCGGTGTAGCAGAACATATTGAGCACATTACGGCCCTTGGCATAGCGTTCCAGCAGGGCACGGTTCTCACGCTGGTCGACGAAGAAACCGGTCTTCTGTCCCTTGAGCCAGTCTACGTGGAACTTCAGTCCGTTCTCCATGGCCACGTTCTCCGGACTTCCGCCTTTGAGGAAGCCGTTCTCAGTAGCCAGTAGGTCGGCCTTGAAGGGCAGCGTGGTTTCTGATTTATAATAGATGTGCTGGATGACGTCGCCCATCACTTCTTCGAGGGCTTCGGCCACTACCATACGGTCGAGGTGCATGCCGGCTGAGTGTGCCTGCATGACGGCGGTATGGTCGTACACGTCGATAATCAGTCCGGGCAGGTTATCGCCCTCGCCGTGTACCAGACGGTAGGTATTGTTCTGAGGATTGCCCAGCACGCCCAAGGCACAGCGGAGGTCTTTGGCCACCTGCAGGCGACGTACCCAGAACGCATGGTCGATGGGTTCCTGACGGAAGGACAGCACACGCACAGCGATGCTTCCAATCTGGAAATGTCCGCAGGCAATGAATTCTTTCTTGGAGGTGTAGACATCTACTACTTCACCTTCTTCCGGCTCTCCTTCCACACGGGCGATGGCTCCGGAAAAAACCCAGGGATGGAAACGCTTGAGCGATTCTTCCTTTCCGGGTTTGAGAAATACTTTCTTATAGCTCATTTGTATGGTTTAAGTGATTAATCTTCGAGAATGTTTTCAGGAGTTTCCGTGCGTATCACGCGGTACTTGCCCGAAAGGCGAAGCTCTTCCAAGTACTGGTAAATGCGCACGCAGGCCCAGGCATCAGTAGCGGCATACAGCTGCTGCGCCTCGGTCAGGGTGTCGGCCTCCCAGTTGGAAAGGCGCTGGCTCTTGGAAATCTTTTCCTGAAAAAGGAGGGCATAGATTTTCTGCAGGCTCTTTTCTTCGATACCGAAAGAGGCTACGTAGTCCTGCAGTTCCACCCAGTTGCCCATGCGCGGGTCTTTCTGGTTACGACGGCGCAGCATGGCGAAATCGTCTTTCAGCGACAGGCCGATTTTGAGCACGTCGTTCTGAAGGAACTCTTCCAAGAAGTCCGGCAGCCCGAGGTGGTTCAGGCGGAACAGGAAGCAGGTGTCGTAAGTAGAGACCTGCAAGAGGGCCACCTTGTTGACGGCTCCCTTCCGGAACGAAGGGCGTGTTTCGGTGTCCACCCCCACCAGTACATGGGTATTGAGGTAATCAATGGCCTTGCGGGCCTCGGCCTCGGTGTAAATCACGAAGATGCGACCGGGGAAAGAGACTTTGGGTAACTCCGCAACGATTTTCTTATCTATTTTACTCTGTAGTTCTACCATTCAGTTTACGGGTTTAGGGTTATTCGTCATCGCCCATGTCAAGGCCTTCGTAGAGTTCTTCTTCGGTGCAGTTATCTTCGTAGAGTGCGGAATCTTCCTCTTCCTGACTGCTGTGCGAAAGCTGGCGGTACTTCACGTCGTGAAGGGCACGCATCACATTGACCAGGCGCTGTCCCCAGAACTCGGCAAAGAGTTCACGGCAGATGGCTAAGGAGTCGTTCATGGTGTGCTCCAGGCCCAACTGGAACACGCAGATGAAATCCTTGATGGGCTGGTAAATGTCGGCCAGGCTTTCGGATATGTTCTGATGAATGGGGGTATCACTATAGGCCATGTCATCGAGGAACACTTCGAGGTAGTCATCGTATTCGCCCAGGAGAGAGGCGATGGAGCCGCGAAGCACTTCGTAATCGGTCTCGGTCACGAAGGTTTCCGGGTCGGCATCTTCCATCCGCTCGCAAGCAGGAAGCAACGAAGCCTTCAGGTATAAAAGGGGAAGGAGTTTCAGGGACTTGTCGACGAAATCCCGACAACGCATATCGGACACACGCTCCATAAATCCACAGAACTCGGCAGCCACTGTCACGAACTCGACTGCATTTTTATCGAATATTACTTGAGAGTTTTTTTCTTCCATATTCATGCTAATTGACGTGCAAAGGTACAAAAAAAATTTCTCAGTTTTAGTTTTATTCGTACATTTGCATGTATGTTTAGTTAATTCGAATCATCATGCAAACAAAAAAAATAGATACAAGCAAAAGTGAAAAAGCGGCTGCTGTGGCCGGAAAAACATGGACTATCCTGAAAAGTGAGACTACCGCGTTCGTCATCGGACTGCTCTGCGTCATCTTTGGCGTGTACTTGCTGCTGGCTTTCAGCTCGTTCTTCTTTACGGGAGGAAACGACCAGAGCATTCTGTCGCATCCCAACCCGTCGGAGCTGCTGGAAACGGGCAACCGCATACAGAACTATGCCGGAGCACGGGGAGCACAGCTGGCACAATTCCTGATTAACGACTGCTTCGGGTTTTCGGCTTACTGTATCATTATCTTCTTAGTGGTGGCCGGCATGAAGCTGATGAAGGCGTATGAGTTCCGCATCCGTTACTGGTTCTTAGGCTGTGCCACGGTGATGGTGTGGCTCTCTGTAACCTTAGGATTTGCATTCGGAGGACTGTTAGAAAATTCTTATATTTATCCGGGGGGACTGCACGGCTACAACGTGAGCCTGTGGATTCGCTCGCAAATCGGTGCGCCGGGATTGATTCTGGTGCTGCTGGCTACGGCCATATTGTTCGGCGTGGCACTGACCCGACAGACCATGGGTGTGGTGAGAAAAGCGCTGCATCCGCAAAAGGGCAATAACGCGGCCATGACAGAGGAAGTAACTCCCCAGCCGGAACCGACCTACCGGAAGCCGGTAGTGGACGAACCGGAAGTGACCACCGCGGAGGATGAATCGGAGAAGAAGGAAAAGAAAGAAAGTTTCTGGAAGAGCTGGACGCACCGGAAACCGAAACAGAAGAAGGAGGAGGAAGAGACTCCGCAGGAAGAACCGGAGAAGGCGACTGAACCTGTCAAGGAGGAACCGGAGAAGATGGTCGTGAAAGAGGAACCGGCACCGGAGCGTGTCATCGACCTGCCCATTGATACTGAGGAAGAGGATGAGAAGAAGCACCCTTTTGAGGTGAAGCCGGCCCTGGAGGAAGACTTCGACAAGGAAGAAGAGGAGCCGGCATTTGAGGTCAGCAACGATACCAAGGAAGAGGACCAGGCTTACCGTGGAGACGTGTCGCAGCCATATAACCCGCGTCTGGACCTGGAGTTTTACCGCTTCCCTACCCTCGACTTGCTGAATACGTATCAGAACGACGAGCCGGATATCGACATGGAGGAACAGAATGCCAACAAGAACCGCATCATCAAGGTGCTACGCAGCTTCGGCATTGAAATCAGTTCCATCAAGGCCAGTGTGGGTCCGACCATTACCTTATATGAGATTACGCCGGCAGAAGGGGTACGTATCTCGAAAATCCGTAACCTGGAAGACGACATCGCTCTGAGTCTTTCAGCACTGGGTATCCGTATCATCGCACCGATTCCGGGCAAGGGTACCATCGGTATCGAGGTGCCGAACGCAAACCCACACATCGTGCCCATGAGTTCCATCCTGACCAGCAAGAAGTTCCAGGAAACAACCTTCGACTTGCCGGTGGCACTCGGAAAGACCATTACCAATGAGGTGTTCATGGTGGATCTGGCCAAGGCGCCCCACATGCTGGTGGCCGGTGCAACAGGTCAAGGTAAGTCTGTGGGACTGAATGCCATCGTGACTTCCCTGCTCTACAAGAAGCACCCCAGTGAGCTGAAGTTCGTCATCATCGACCCGAAGAAGGTGGAATTTGCCATCTATGCGCCGATTGAACGTCACTTCCTGGCCAAGTTGCCCGACGGAGAGGATGCCATCATCACCGACGTGACGAAGGTGGTACAGACCCTGAACTCGCTGTGTGTGGAAATGGACAACCGTTACAAGCTCCTGCAGAACGCGGGATGCCGTAACATCAAGGAATATAACGCGAAGTTTATCAACCGCCAGCTGAATCCGGAGAACGGTCACCGCTTCCTGCCTTACATCGTCATCATCATTGATGAGTTCGGCGACCTGATCATGACAGCCGGCAAGGAGGTGGAACTGCCTATCTGCCGTATCGCCCAGCTGGCCCGTGCGGTGGGTATCCACGCCATCATCGCTACCCAGCGTCCGACTACGAACATCATTACGGGTACCATCAAGGCCAACTTCCCGGCACGTGTGGCTTTCCGTGTGGCTTCCATGATGGACTCACGTACCATTCTGGACCGTCCGGGTGCCCAGCAGCTCATCGGTAAGGGTGACATGCTGTACCTGCAAGGAAACGACCCGGTGCGCGTGCAGTGTGCGTTTGTCGATACGCCGGAAGTGGAACGCATCGCGGAATTCATCGGCAAACAGCAGGGTTATCCTACGGCCTTCATGCTGCCGGAATACGTGGATGAGAATGCAGAACCCAGCAGTGCGGCCGACGTGGACATGAACCGTCTGGACCCGCTCTTTGAAGAAGCGGCTCGTCTGGTCATCTACCACCAGCAGGGTTCCACTTCGCTGATTCAGCGTAAATTCTCCATCGGCTACAACCGTGCGGGACGCATCATGGACCAGCTGGAAAAGGCGGGCATCGTAGGCCCGGCCAACGGTAGCAAGGCGCGCGACGTGCTTTGTCTGGATGAAAACGATTTACAAATGAGAATGAGCAGCCTGAAAGATTAAACGGGCTGCCCTCTAACCCATAAAAACGATAGTGACAGGTATGAAAAAGATTTTTCTTCTCGTCCTGCTGATGGGAGTCGCCTTGTGTCAGGCTGTGGCCCAACAGGACGCAAAAGCTGAAAGCATATTAAGCAAGATGGCGGACAGCTACCGGAAAGCCGGCGGCATCAGCCTGACTTTTGGAGGAACACAACAAGGGAAGCTGTTGCTGAAAGGCAACAAGTTCTGCCTGGAGAGCGGAGGCATCAAGACCTGGTTCGACGGAAAGACACAATGGAGCTACGTGGAACAGAATGAAGAGGTGAACGTGTCATCCCCCACCCCAGAGGAAATACAGAGCGTCAACCCATATGCGCTGCTGACGGCCTACAAGAAGGGTTTCAACTACCGCTACGTGGGCGAAAAGACCCGTCAGGGAAAGCGGGGACATGAAATCATCCTGACCCCGAAGACCTCGCAGGACATTAAAAGCATCACACTGAACGTGAAGGAAAACAGCTCGCCCGTGTACATTGCCATCCAGCTACAGAACGGAGAGAAACAAGAGTTTCAGATTTCGTCGTACCGCACGGGAGTGAACCTGCCCGACGCGGTGTTCCGTTTCGACAAAAGCAAGTATCCGGAAGCGGAAATCATTGATTTACGATGACATCATCCGATGTATCGAGAATAGAACTTTGAGCCAAGTAAGAGGGGGTTTCGGCATAGATATACATGACGCTGCCCCCTTTTATTGCATCTATAATGGGGCGCGACACGGAAGTGGGCAATGCCGGACATCCGAAGCTCCGTCCCAACCGTCCGCCACGACTGGCCACGGAGGGATCTGCATAGGCGGCCCCGTGCACCACAATGGCACGTTCGCGGGCCCGGTCGTTAATCCCTTTCTCCAGTCCGTCGAGAATGAGCGAATAGCCGTTTCGTCCCTGATAGGTGGAAGCCGTCAGGTAAAAGCCCAATGAACTCTTGTAGGAGCCGTATTCGTTGGAAAAAGAAGTAGCATAGTTTCCGCCGCTGTTCTTTCCGTGCGACACTACCGAGGAATACAGCATCCGGCGGTGCTTCATGTCGAACACGTACAGGCGCTTTTCCGTGGAAGGCTTGGAAAAGTCAATCAAGGTCAGCACGTCGCGCTTGCGGTTCTTGATGCGGTTATATCCCGTCACCGCCTGCTTGAAGGCCCGCCAGTTGACCACCCCTTCCAGCTGCATGGAGTGGTAGAGCGACACGACCTCATCGGCCGCCTTAACCGCTGCTGCGGGGGATTCAGTAGGAACAGACTCTCCTTCCGCCGTGAAATACGCACAGGGGAAAGACAGGAACATGGCAGAAAGAAAAAATTTGATGATATGATTTTGCATGACTTTTTACGACCTGAAAAATATTCGGCCGCAAAGTTACGGATTTTCTGCCCTTCTTCTTCCGTAAAGAGAGTTAATTTTATAGAAATCACTCGATTACAATCACCAGTGACCGTTCCGTCGGTGCCCAGTCGTACACAAACTTGGCATGCGAGGTGGCATTGCGCACACACATGTGCGAACGGGGCGTGGTGCCCAACGACCAGCTGTATTCAATCATCGCCGTGCGAGGCACGTTGACCGGCACCCCGTGAATGTAGGCTCCGTTGGTGAAGCGGCTGGCATACGGTGCATAGCCTCCGGTGGCCGCAGAACCGTCTTTCAGGAACACCATACGCGACTTTTTCTGCTGCACCACAAACATGCCGAGCGGCGTTTCCTGCGCATACGGCGGACGGTGCATGCCCGTAGTGGCCGGATTCATGCTGCGGATGGCCCAGGTACCTTCTTCCAGACGTTCCAGGGTGGCAATGTTCTGGTCGCCCCGGTCCACCACGACCACATGGTTAAACTGCGTGCTGTCGGACAAGAGCTTGACGTAGCGGCGCGGCACCCACCATTCTCCCTCGATGGAGACCGGTGACACGCGATAGAAACTGCCCGTCTCGCCCAGGAAAGACACCAGCGCCCCGTCGCGTCCGTAGCGTTCGGGCACCAGCGTATCCGAAGGAAGATACAGCGGCACCGACTGATAACGTTCCACTCCCAGCGTATCGGCAATGCGCCGGTACACATTCTGCGTGTATTTCCGCACCAGCGGAGCTTCACGGTTCACATTCTTGTAATTCTGGAATATCGCCCAGCGGTTGGCATCGTACTGAAGATTCTCGATAAAAGCCAGGCATTTGCGTATGGCATCCCATTTGAATGAACGGACGGTGTCCTGATACGGATACTCATCCTTCAAGGTGTATTTGTCAAAAAGAAGTTCCTTCGCCAAGATGATGTCGGCAGCGGTCAGCGGTTTACGCTCAAACGGCAGAATCTCTTCCACCTCCATGCTGTCGGGAGATGCCGTCTCCGACACGATGGGTTGCGACATCGGTTGTTCCACCCCACGGCCTGCTTCCTCCCGGCAACCGCAAAGGAGACACAAGAAGCATATTAAGCCTGTCAGTCGTTTCATAATGAAGGGTTATAAGGTTGGAACAAAGATAATAATTTTTACTAAAAAACCGCAGGAAAATGCAAAAAATCAGCGACTTTCTGTAAAGAAAGCACGACTTCCGGCACTTTCTCCAATTACTCGTCCAGGATACGGGCCGTCTCCACTTTTTCCAGTCGCGCACGCAGTTTTCCCATCATCGACTTGCGGATGCGCAGACGCATCAGGCAGTCCATGTCGTACGACTGTTCCAGTATCTCGGGCGACTCTTCCTTGACGATGCGCATGATGTCGTTCATGAAGGGATATTCGAACGCCACGGCCACGTCTTCGTCCACCGTCTTCTCGATGACCGGGGCTTCATCCAGTGCCAGCGAAGCCGCCATGCGGTAGGCCACAATCAGACCGCTCGTCCCCAGCTTGATACCGCCGAAATAACGCACCACGATGACCAGCACATCGGTCAGCTCGCGCGAGTTAATCTGCCCGAGGATGGGCTTTCCGGCCGTGCCCGAAGGCTCTCCGTTGTCGTTGGCCCGGAAATCCTTCCGTTCCGCGCCCAGCATATAGGCATAACACACGTGGCGGGCATCGTAATATTTCTTCTGGTACTCCTCCAGAAGGGACTTCACTTCGGAGAGCGTACGCACCGGCAGCGCAATGGCAATGAACTTGCTGCGCTTCTCGGTATAGATGGCTTCCGCGCTTTCCTGAATGGTCTTATAGGTATCTTCTTGCATCGTTTTTCTTCTTTCAGGTGGCAAATTTAATGATTTTTCTCGCATTTTTAAAACCGGAAAGCGTATCTTTGCTCCTGCATTAATCCCTTAAGAAACTAATGGCATGAAAAAATTACAAAAACTAACCTACTGTATGGGACTGGTTGCCGTGGCTGCACCTCATGCACAAGCTGCAACGCCCGATTCTGAAAAACCCAACATCTTGTTCATTCTCTGCGACGACATGGGATACGGCGACCTGGGATGCTACGGCCAGCCTTTCATCCAGACACCCTGCATCGACCAGATGGCACAGGAGGGCATGCGATTTACGCAGGCATACGCCGGAAGCCCCGTCAGTGCCCCGTCGCGCGCCACCATCATGACCGGACAGCACAGCGGACACGGACACGTGAGAGGCAACAAGGAATACTGGCTCGGCGAGGTGTGGTACGGACAGAACAAGGAATATGCCGTGACCGGACAGGAGCCGTATGACCCGCAGCACATCATCCTGCCGGAAATCATGAAGAAGAACGGCTATACCACCGGCATGTTCGGCAAATGGGCCGGCGGCTACGAGGGCTCGACCTCTACTCCCGACAAGCGGGGTGTGGACGAATACTTCGGCTACATGTGCCAGTTTCAGGCGCACCTCTACTACCCGAACTTCCTGAACTCCTACAGTCGTGCCGCAGGCGATACGGCCGTCAGTCGTGTGATATTAGAAGATAATATCCGCTACCCGATGAGCGGCGAAGACTATTTCAAGCGTACGCAGTATTCGGCCGACCTGATTCACCAAAAGGCACTGGAATGGCTCGACAAGCAGGACGGCAAACAGCCTTTCTACGGCTTCCTGACGTACACCCTGCCGCATGCCGAACTGGTACAGCCCAACGACTCTATCCTGAAGAAATACAAGAAACAGTTCTTTCATGACAAGACCTGGGGCGGAGATGCAGGTTCCCGCTACAACGAGAGCGTGCACACACATGCCCAGTTTGCCGGCATGATCAGCCGACTGGATGCCTACGTGGGTGAAATCCTGGCCAAGCTGAAAGAAAAAGGACTCGACGAGAATACCATCGTCATCTTCAGCAGTGACAACGGTCCTCACGAAGAAGGCGGTGCCGACCCGACATTCTTCGGACGCGACGGCAAGCTGCGCGGCCTGAAACGCCAGTGCTACGAAGGAGGTATCCGCATCCCGTTCATCGTGCGCTGGCCGGGAAAGGTGAAAGCCGGTGAGGTAAACGACCATCAGCTGGCTTTCTACGACATCATGCCGACCTTCTGCGAACTGGTGGGCGACAAGCGCTTCCCCAAGAAGTACCTGAACAAGAAACTGGAAGGTGACTGTTTCGACGGCATCTCTTTCGCTCCTACCTTGTTAGGTAACGACGAAGCACAGAAGGCACACGACTTCCTCTACTGGGAGTTCCACGAAACCGACCAGATTGGTCTCCGCATGGGCGACTGGAAGATGGTGGTAAAGAAGGGCGTTCCTCACCTCTATAACCTGGCAGAAGACATTCATGAGGACCACGACGTGGCTGCCCAGCATCCGGACCTCGTGAACCAGATGAAGCAGGTAATTCTGCGCGAGCACCGCCCGAATGACCTCTTCCCCGTGACCTTGCCGAAATGTAGTGTACTAAATAAGTTGACACAATTTATTTAGTAACATGCGTAAAAAT
>ENA-OPRW01002376-OPRW01002376.1-human-gut-metagenome-genome-assembly--contig:-NODE-2376-length-10211-cov-2.522745_pt1 | contig 10211 bp, 10 predicted proteins | sample MGYA00241898_ERZ501890 | MGnify/ENA primary metagenome ERZ501890 (study PRJEB25962, sample SAMEA2042216) | human gut metagenome | biome: human gut; feature: human-associated habitat; material: faeces... | reverse complement strand
CGTTCAGTACCTCCTCGTACAGCTTCTCGCCGGCACGAAGACCCGTAAACCGGACCTCTACGTTCTTGGCGCCCGAAAGCTGAATCATACGTTTCGCCAAGTCGATGATACGCACGGGTTTGCCCATGTCGAAGACGAAGATCTCCCCACCGTTACCCATCGTACCCGCCTCCAATACCAACCGGCAGGCCTCCGGGATCAGCATGAAGAAACGGATGATATCCGGATGCGTCACTGTCACGGGACCGCCCTTGGCAATCTGTTCACGGAACAATGGGATCACGGAGCCGTTAGAACCCAGCACGTTGCCGAAGCGGGTCGTAACGAACTGCGTCACGCCTTCCACATGGCCCTCCTTGATCGCTTTGTCGAGGCTCTGCACGTAAATCTCGCAGATGCGCTTCGAGCAACCCATCACATTCGTAGGATTCACCGCCTTGTCCGTGGAGATCATCACGAACTTCCTCGTGCCATACTTCACGGCCAAGTCGGCGATCACACGGGTACCGTCCACGTTGTTACCCACACTCTCGCAAGGATTATCCTCCATCATCGGAACGTGCTTATAAGCCGCCGCATGGAACACGTAGGCGGGGCGATGCTCCGAGAAGATCTCCTCCATGCGAGACTTGTTAGCGATGTCCGCCACCAAGGTATAGGCGTTGATATCCCACCAATCCCTCGCCATCATCAAGCGGATGTCGTGCAAGGGGGTCTCCGCCTGATCTACCAAGATCAAGCGATCCGGAGTGAACGAGGCGATCTGGCGCACCATCTCGCCACCGATGCTGCCGGCGGCTCCCGTTATCAGGATGCGTTGACCACGAAGCAAGCGGCCCACCGCCTCCATGTCTATCTCTATCTTTTCCCGGGGAAGCAGATCCTCGATCTCAACCTTCCGGAGTTGTGTATGTGTCAAATCGCTCCTGCCATCCCATTCTTGTGCCGCCGGGGTCACGTAGATCTTGATCCCCGCCTCCGCCAAACGGGCCACCATATCCGGCTGTTCCCGGATGGAGTCGCTCTTCAAGGGGGAGACGAAAAGGATCGTCGCCCGCTCCCGGCGCATCGCATCGATCAGCTCCTCATCGAAAGGGTACACACGCACTCCCATCAATATACGATTCTGCATGTTCCCGGCCTCCGAGACGAAGCCTGCCAGCACGTACTGTGCGGGATCTTGGTTCTGGATGCTCTTCGCCAAACTGATACCGCCCTGCTTCACGCCGAAGATAAAGGCACGCTCAGCCTTCGACTGGCGAAAGGTCGTCACGTAGAAATACTTCACGAACACACGCATCGCCCACATCAAGCTCATCGCCAGCAGGGAGGATAGCACAAGGTCTCGTTTACGGATATACACCAAGTAAGGCGAAAAATCCGTAAACTCTTGGAAGGTCACCACGCAAACCACACCGAACAGCACGGCGAAGCCCACCCGTTGCAAATCCACGAAGGAAGAGTAACGAATGATGCCCGAATACGTACGGAACAGCCTAAAGCCCACCAGATAAGGCACTAGGCAAACACCCCACGTGAGCGACAGGTGCCAAAAGATGCCCATCGTGGCGAAGATCCCGTTATTCAAGGCATATACCAGCAAGCCTGAAAACAGGATCACCAAGCAATCCAACAGGATAATGCTCCAATACGGCAACGCTTTCCTTGAGAAATACCACGTTGAGAGTTTAGAAAAAAGGTTCATCATGAATAAAATTTTTGGTTCATGTCAGCTGGGGCAAGCCCTCCACCTCACCGGCATGCCATCTTCGGTAGTCAGTCAAGGAGGATTCGGGGACGGTCAGCACCACGTAATCCGTCTCGTCCTGCCTCAAAATATGTTTACGGGCGTACGAACGCAACGAGCGATCCGTCACGGACACCATCACGATCGGGAACGGGTAGGCGAACAGGCGCAGCGGCGTGATCTCGCTATCCGGGAAGGTGAGACACAACTGATAGGCAGAACGCTCGAAAGCCACCCAATAAGGACCCGTACAATATAAATGGATCGAGGTACGGTTCGTGCGCTCACGATCCATGATCTCGCTCAGATGCTCGTTTAGTAACGTAACCAAGCGTATGCCAGAAGGAAGAGAAGGCATGTTTTGAATTTTTAATTTTCAATTCCCACGTGTTTTAGCCAGCGGTCGTAGTCGGCTAACCGACGGATCAAGAATAATTTACTCTTCTTCGGGGAGGATTCCCGGCTCCACGGATCGATCAACTCGTGCGCACGATAATAATAGATACTGCTATCCGTACAACCATAAAGCGTAAGTAGTAATAATGCCAACGACTGTTCCGCACGAATCAAGGGTAAGAACGAGACGATCGTTCCGATCAACGACTTTTGCCGCTCCTCGTCCCCTAGTATCGTATAGGCGGGCAACAAGAGGGAATAGAGCTTGCACCGCATCACGGCAGAATCCAACTGTAACTCTCCATAGGCACGCAAGGTCTCGGTCGCCAGCTCACGATCTATAGCCGTAACGCCACCATCCCCCCAATGACGGCCCAACGCCTCATGAAGACCATTTTGTATCCGGGAATTGTCCAAACGGGTATATACATGCTTGCCTTCCTCGGCCAAGCTGATCACCTCATACTCGCCCGGCTGAACACGCAATAAAGGAACCCACATCCAGTTGTCCACGCATACCATTACCTCCCGCTCGCCAACACCGGGCTGTATTACTACACTTGCCTCAACACCTTTGAAACGACCATCCGTGATGCGTATCCGGTCACCTTTACGCAAATAACCCGCTTCCGGCACATACACCGGAAGCTCATCCGAGTAAGAACGGGCCACCCAACGCAAGTTTTCCATCTCACGATCGGAGACAAAAGGATATGAGCCACGGCCATCCACGCTAGGCAGGAAATTATACAAGGGAAAATCTCGTTTCAAACGGAAGATCTCATACACAGAAGAGCGGATAAACACATAATTGTAGAGTAACGGACGGTGAGTCTCCACCAAACGCCCCTCACGGCGATGCATCTCCACGAAAGAGGGGGCGAAAAAATCGAACGTAGGCTCGCCCAAACGCACCCTGCGATCTAACTCCTTCCGCAAACCTTTGGCTGGACCTTTGTGACAAGCGGGAAGAGATAACACATACCATCTTACGGTGTGGACATCACGCAATGGTAAAGGGGGAAGATCATGACCCATAGATACTTCAATGCCATATCAGCGTATTCTATTAACACACTGATAATCTAATACTTAAATCAAATATCGTTTTCTATTCCCGAAAATTTTAAAGCAATAGAAACCATGTCAATATCTCTTCTATCGGGACGTGGAAGATCGGCTACTTGGGAAGTAGCGTAAAAGATAGGAAATGATTATTACCCAGTTGTAGAGACGGAGCGTGCTCCGTCTCCCACCGTCTGGCAGTAATTTAAAATACCCATTTGAGGGGATGAGACGGGACACGCCCCGTCTCTACACGATGTTCGTACGATTTTTTTTGGAGACGTGATGATGCAGGAAATATGAGGTCGTTTCGTCTCCATTGTCGTGCCCATACACCACGAATAGAAACGAAAAATCGAGGAAAGATAAATTCAGAAAACAAACAAAGCTTACACAAAGCCTAAAAATTGTTTGTTATTCGGTGTTTTTTACTAAATTTGCGGCGTGGAAGATTACGCTACTTCCCAAGTAGCCGATCGCCTACCCCACCTTTGATACATTATTATATATGCTCTCGAAGCAAGCCTTGTTCACCGCAGACATCTTATCCAAAGAGAAGCTCTTCAAATAGATTTGCGTCGTCTTGATTGATTGGTGTCCCAGCAATTCGCTGATCATCTCGATCGGTACACCCTGTTCCTTCAAGGTCGTAGCGAAAGAGTGACGGATTGAGTACGAGGTAACCATTTCCGTCACACCACAGGCATTTGCCAGTTCCTTCAAGGAACTGTTGAAATCAGCCAAGGCAGAGGTATATTCCCGGAAGGCCTCTTCACCCGTTTTCGTCCCACTCAAGAAAGTGAATAGATAAGGAGAATCCCTAAGCGTGTCGGTCATTAACGCAGCCAACAACTCCTTGGCCACAGGCTGTATCTCGACCAACATCGGTGTACCCGTCTTCTGGCGGTTATACCTCAAGACACCATTCCGGATATCACTCTTTTTCAAATGAGCGAAATCGACAAACGCCATACCGCAAAACAAGAACATCAAACACAATGCCCGCTGTGTTTTCCGCAGCCCCGAATCATCCAACGGAGCGGTCATCAACAAACGCAAGGATTCCGTAGGCAACGCCTTCTTCTGTTTGCTTTTCACTCCCATGAAAATTCCCTTGAACAAATAACGGGAAAAAGGAGCCTCCCCATTCTCCATCGCCAACCCATACACACGGCGAATCCTACGCATATAGGTAGACACCGTATTCCACGAGCATTCCCGGTCCCGCAAATAGTCTTGATACCTCAAAAGCATTTCCCGGTCGATACGGGTATAAGGAATCACCTCCTGCCCACAAAAACGCAGGAATGAATTCAAGGCATCTTGATAACTCTTGGCGGACGAATAACGTCCTTGCTCTCTCAATCGGGCTATATACATCCGCATACCCTCCGCTAAATCATACTGTTTCATATTTTCACGTATAAAAAAAGTAAATTACAATAAAAAACACGGTTAATTCGTGATTGTCTACTTACATTTGCAGAAAAACAAATACCATGGACAAGATCGTAGAAATAGCCCGGTTCACCTATCCGGCGGATGCCCAACCGCTGATGGCCCTGTTGAGGTCGGAAGGGATAGAATGTTATCTCCGCAATGAGTTAAGCAGCCAGATCATGGCCGGTTACGTAGACGTAGGCGGCGCACGGGTGGAGATTCTGGAAAGCGACGTTCCCCGAGCCATGAAGATCATGGAGGAAGGCGGTTACGACCTACCCCGGGAAGACGAGCAAGCGGAACCGGTAGAACAAGTCGCCGGATTCGCACGTCATATCCCTTTTCTACGAAAATATCCCTTAGAGAAACAAATCATGATCCTATTCGTCATCATAGCTGTCTTTTTGGCTTTGGTGATTTACTTCGGATCGCTTATTTCCTCAAACTAAACAAATGTAATCAATGGCACGCAGAAAGATAACAAATAGTCAAGCCGTATGTATCACCTTACTATGGGGTGTCTTATGCTACATGCTGCTTGTATACAGCGAAACGATCAATTTCGACGTCATATTTGCCCTTGTAGCCTCCGCTATCATTGTGTTCGTTCCGATCTATAAGAGTTTCAAGCATAGAGATGAATAACATTTCGTCGTTTTTTCAAACTTAATATATCTAAATGATATTTTTTACGCATTTTCTCTTTCAATTATTTGCTAGTGTCAAAAATTAGCTTACCTTTGCCACGTCGTTAAACAAACGGCGTACGGATAACAAAATGGTATAACATTCTAAATATAAAATTCAGTCATGAAGGCAAGTGAAGTTTTAGACAACTTGAAAAGAAGATTTCCGAACGAACCGGAATATCATCAAGCAGTATCAGAGGTTTTAGGGACTATCGAGGAAGCTTACAACGAGCATCCGGAATTTGAGAAAAGCAACTTGATCGAGCGCCTTTGTATCCCCGATCGCATTTTCTCTTTCCGTGTAACTTGGATGGACGATAAGGGACAAATCCAGACGAACATGGGTTACCGTATCCAGCACAACAACGCTATCGGCCCGTACAAAGGCGGTATCCGTTTCCACGCTTCCGTAAACCAATCGATCCTTAAGTTCTTGGCTTTTGAGCAAACGTTTAAAAATTCACTGACTACATTGCCGATGGGTGGTGGTAGGAGGTTCCGACTTTAGCCCGAGAGGAAAGTCAAACGCTGAGATCATGCGTTTCTGCCAAGCCTTCATCCTTGAGTTATGGCACCATATCGGTCCGGACACGGATGTTCCCGCCGGCGATATCGGTGTAGGCGGACGTGAGGTGGCTTATATGTATGGAATGTACAAGAAATTGGCTCGTGAGAATACGGGCACATTCACGGGTAAGGGTATCGAGTTCGGAGGTTCCTTGATCCGTCCGGAAGCTACAGGTTACGGAAACGTATATTTCTTGTTGCAGATGCTGAAAACCCGCAACATTGATATCAAGGACAAGGTAGTTTGTGTATCAGGTTCCGGAAACGTGGCTCAATATACGGTAGAGAAATTAATCAGTCTTGGAGCGAAAGTTGTCACGATGTCTGATTCCGACGGTTATATCTATGATCCGGATGGTATCGACCGTGAGAAACTGGATTATATCATGGAGTTGAAGAACTTGTATCGTGGCCGTATCCGTGAATACGCGGAGCAATACGGATGCAAATATGTACAAGGCGCTCGTCCTTGGGGAGAGAAATGCGACATCGCTATGCCGAGCGCAACCCAGAATGAGTTGAACGGCGACGATGCCAAGACTTTATTGGCCAACGGTTGCTTCGCCGTATCCGAGGGTGCTAACATGCCTTCTACACCAGAAGCTATCGACGCATTCCTTGAGGCCAAGATCCTTTACGCTCCGGGTAAGGCCGCTAACGCAGGTGGTGTATCCGTTTCCGGTCTTGAGATGACTCAGAACGCACAGAAGTTAAGCTGGAGCAGCGAGGAAGTAGACCAGAAACTTCAAAGCATCATGGAAAACATCCACGAGCAATGCGTAAAATACGGAAAGCAAGAGGATGGTTACGTAAACTACGTGAAAGGCGCCAACGTAGCCGGCTTCATGAAGGTAGCTAAGGCTATGATGGCACAAGGAATACTCTAGGTAATTGAAAATTAAGAATTGAGAATTGAAAATTAGTTAGAGAGGAGCGATTGATGATCATATAAGCGAGGGGGATAGGCTTTGAGAGGCTATTCCCCTTTCTTATTTCCGACGAAGTCCCAATTTTCAATTTTCAATTCTTAATTTTCAATTAAAAAGCGGTATCTTAGTGCCGTAAATCGATAAGTATGATAACAGAAGAACTTAGGAAGCTATACCAATCATATACCGGATCACCGGCAGAGGAAATAACGGAGTTACCGTCATCCGGCTCTAACCGCCGGTATTTCAGGATAAAAGGTCCTGAGACGTTGATTGGAGTTAGTGGCACTTCTATTGAGGAGAACGAGGCTTTTATCTATATGGCAAAACATTTCCGGGGGAAGGGCTTACCCGTACCGCAAGTATATGCCAGCTCGGACGACCATTCATTTTATATCCAAGAAGATTTAGGAGATACGCTTCTTTTCAACGCCATCGAGAAAGGCCGTAAAAGCAGTGTATTCGACGAGGAGGAACGCCGTTTATTACACAAGACGATCACCAAACTCCCCGACATCCAGTTCTTGGGGTCCGACGGTTTCGATTTCTCGTATTGCCATCCGCAAGCCGAGTTCAACCAACGGTCTATCCTTTGGGACTTGAATTATTTCAAGTACTGTTTCTTAAAGGCTACCGGGATGGAGTTTCAAGAAAACCGTCTGGAAGATGATTTCTTGAAGATGAGCGACGTATTGTTACGCAGTTCATCCGCCACGTTCCTATACCGTGATTTCCAGTCACGCAATGTTATGGTAAAGGACGGAGAGCCTTGGTTTATTGATTTTCAAGGTGGACGAAAAGGCCCGGTTTATTACGACGTGGCTTCCTTCCTTTGGCAGGCGAAAGCGAAATATCCGGAGGATCTGAGGAATGAATTACTATCGGATTATATCACGGCCCTACGTAAATATATCCCGGTAGACGAGGCTTACTTCCATAGCCAGCTGCGCCATTTCGTCCTGTTTAGGACCTTGCAGGTATTGGGGGCTTATGGTTTCCGGGGATATTTCGAGAAAAAACCCCATTTCATCCAAAGCGTCCCGTTCGCAATCGAGAACCTGCGGCAGTTATTGAAGAATGACTATCCGGAATATCCCTATTTATGCTCCGTCCTTCGTGAGCTTACCGGGTTGAAACAATTCACGGACGATATCCAGAAACATATGCTGGAAGTAAAGGTCATGAGCTTCGCCTATAAAAAAGGAATCCCGAACGACCCTAGCGGGAACGGAGGTGGATTCGTATTCGATTGCCGTGCGATAAATAACCCCGGTAAATACGAGCGTTACAACCATTTCACCGGTTTGGATGAGCCAGTGATCCAGTTCTTGGAGGATGACGGGGAGATCACGAACTTCCTCGAGCATGTCTACCATATCGTAGACGCCTCGGTAAAACGATATATGGATCGTGGATTCACCAATTTGATGATTTGTTTCGGATGTACGGGAGGACAGCACCGTTCGGTCTATTCCGCACAGCATCTGGCGGAACATCTTAACACCAAGTTCGGAGTAAAAGTACATTTAGTACATAGAGAACAAAATATAGAACAACTCTTTAACCCTACATTATGAAAGCTATGATTTTCGCGGCCGGTACTGGTTCCAGACTGAAGCCGTTAACCGATCACACGCCAAAAGCGCTTATACCTATCGGGGGCAAACCGATGCTAGAACACGTCATACTGAAACTGAAATCCTCCGGTTTCGACCAGATCGTGATCAATATCCACCATTTAGGCAACCAGATCGTGGATTTTCTGGAGGCGAACAACAACTTCGGTGTCCGGATCGAAATCTCGGACGAGAGCGATTATCTGCTGGATACGGGAGGAGGAATCAAGAAGGCCACTTCTCTTTTATGCGGGAACGAGCCTTTCTTGATACATAATGTCGATATCTTATCGAACGTGGATCTCAAGAAACTATACGATACCCATGTACAAACGAACCCGTTGGCTACCTTACTCGTCAGCCAGCGCAATACCTCACGTTATCTATTATTTAATAAGGAGAATAGACTGTGTGGTTGGCGTAATCATGAGACCGGCGAGGTAAAATCTTACTATCCCTATTTTGACCCGGATCAACACAACGAGTACGCCTTTAGCGGAATCCACGTACTCTCGCCCAAGATATTGGAGCTGATGGAAGAATGGACCGGAAAGTTCTCTATCATTAACTTCTATCTGGCTATTTGCGCCAAAACCGATATCAGGGCTTATATGGCGGATAACCTAAAACTATTGGATATCGGCAAGCCGGAAACCTTGGCCGCCGCCGAGGAATGGCTACGACAAAACATCTAACAAAATATTTCACACATGAAAAAAACTAGTTTTATCTACTTACTCTTGTTGATCGCGCTGGGCCTCAGCTCTTGCCAGCAAGAGAAGACTTTCAAGGTTCTTCAATTCAACATCTGGCAGGAAGGCGCTGTCGTAAAAGGAGGCTTTGACGCTATCGCTGACGAGATCGTAAGAAGTAACGCTGATTTCGTTACGTTAAGCGAGGTACGTAATTATCATCAGACCCGTTTTTGCGACCGGATCGTGGAAGCGTTGCAGCAAAGAGGACAAACGTACTATTCTTTCTACACCGAGGATTCCGCTACCCGATCACAGATAGCACGACCGTCTATCCCTTGAACGATGACAGGGGTAGTATGTACAAGGCCATTACCCACATCGGCGATACCGAGGTAGCTCTTTACACCGCCCATCTGGATTATCGCAATTGCGCTTATTACGATGCCCGTGGATACGACGGAAATACATGGGACGAGGAACCTCCTGTCACCAATCTGGATACACTCCTATGGTTGAACGAACAATCTGTCCGTGACGACGCTATCGCTTGCTTCCTAAAAGAGGCGAAAAAGGATCGGGAAGCTGGACGGATCGTTATCCTCGGAGGGGACTTTAACGAGCCTTCCCATCTGGACTGGACCGAGGCGACCAAAGAGATGAGAGACCACCAAGGATTGGTTGTTCCTTGGCACGTATCCGTCATGCTGGAGAAAGACGGCTTCAAAGATACGTACCGTGAGATCTTCCCGAACCCTGTAACTCATCCGGGACTTACCTGCCCGGCGGACTGTAAGGATATCGCTTTAGAGAAATTAGTTTGGTCGCCGAAAGCGGACGATAGAGATCGCATCGATTTCATCCATTACGCTCCATTCGAGGGATTAACGCTTACAGATGTATGTATCATCGGTCCGAAAGGTGACATCCTCCGTGGGCAAAGAGAGACGGAAGAGACCTCCGACCCGATCATGACTCCCCTTGGAATCTGGCCTACCGACCACAAAGCGGTTCTTGCCACTTTCCACTTGAAATAAAAAATGGATTCGCGAGCCCCGTCTTACCGGCTC
>ENA-OPRW01002372-OPRW01002372.1-human-gut-metagenome-genome-assembly--contig:-NODE-2372-length-10225-cov-3.332645_pt1 | contig 10225 bp, 8 predicted proteins | sample MGYA00241898_ERZ501890 | MGnify/ENA primary metagenome ERZ501890 (study PRJEB25962, sample SAMEA2042216) | human gut metagenome | biome: human gut; feature: human-associated habitat; material: faeces... | reverse complement strand
CGTGCGGACGGTGGTGCTCCTGAGCAACGAGCCGATCGAAGAGGCGCGCCGCGTATTCCTCGATGCCCATTCGCTCACATCGGTGCAACTGGCCGGCTACCTGCTGGCGAAGCACTGGAAAGTCACCCCCGAATACTATACGCTCGAAGATTATGCGCAGCTGGGGCACGCCCTGCCGGGCGACGCCTTTCTGCTGATCGGCGACAAGGTTTTCGACCACGAAGGACGTTTCGCATACTCGTACGACCTGGCCGCCGAGTGGAAAAAGGCCACGCGGCTGCCTTTTGCGTTCGCCGTCTGGGTCGCCCGCAAGGGTACCGCCCCCGACCTCACGGAGGGGTTGCAGCATGCGCTGACTTTCGGTATCGAGCACACCTACGAGGCTATTCTCGAACATGGTTTCGACAACAAACCGTACGATGCGTATACCTACCTTACGCAGAATATCGACTATATTTTCGACAATCAGAAGCATAAAGCGCTGCAAAAGTTCTGGGACTCGGGTATCAAGGTAACCCCGAGGGCCAATCCCGGCTGAAGAGCTTAGCGGACAGCCGATCCGCCTCTCTGCCGAACAGGATTTTTAACTTTAAGAAGGAGAGCGTTTTATGATTACAATTTACCTCAAGCAGTACAACAAGATTATCCGGAATGCCGACACGAAGCTCTTCGACGAGCTGGGTTACGACGACATTCTGTGGATTGACATGCTCCTGCCGACCATTAAGGAGCAGAAGGCCGTCGAGAATTTTATGGAGATCAGCCTCCAGACCAAACAGCAGGTCGAGGAGATCGAGTCCACGTCGAAATATTCGGAGAACGAGAATGCCATCATCTCCAACTCCAACTTCTTCGTGCCGACGGGCGATACGTTCATCGTCGAACCCGTGTCGTTCATCATCTCCAACGAGGGTGTGCTGGTTTCGGTGCGCAGCGCCGAGTTCCGCACCTTCCGTGAAACGGAAAAACGCCTTCAGATGAACTACCGCAGCTATTCGACGGGCTACCACCTTTTCATTTCGCTGCTCGAGGTGCGCATCGATTTCGACGCCGACCTGGTGGAGCTGATCGCCAAGCAGGTCGCGGCGCTCTCGAAGGACATCAACTCCGAGGACTCGATCGACAAGGCCGTCCTGCACCGCATCAGCGCCCTGCAGGAGAGTACGATGTCGCTGCGCGAGAATATCTTCGACCGCCAGCGCGTGTTGTCGGGCATCCTGCGTTCCGAGCGCTTCCCGAACGATATCTACCCCCGCCTGCAGCTGATGATCAAGGACGTCAACTCGTTGATCAACCATGCCGATTTCAGTTTCCAGCGACTGGACTATATCCAGGACGCCGCGCTGGGTCTTATCAACATCGAGCAGAACGAGATCGTCAAAATTTTCTCCGTGGCCGCGGTGATCTTCATGCCCGCGACGCTTATCGCGTCGATCTATGGCATGAACTTCAAATTCATGCCCGAGCTGGACTGGACGCTGACGCTCGGAAACGGCTGGAACATCCCCCTGGGCTATATCTTTGCCATCGGCCTGATGATCTTCTGCTCGGCGCTGACCATCTGGTATTTCAAATACAAAAAGTGGCTGTAATACAACTGGCCGGAGCGCTGTCCTCGTAATCGGTACGGCCGGAGTTCCGGTGGTTTTTCGGTGGTTTCTTGCGGGAATGCTGCCGGCATTCCATGCTTGGTATTCCATTCCGGCATCCAGTTTCTTCCCTTCCCTCCTCTCGGCTCCGGTTCCCTTTTCCGTTTCCGGGGGCACGCTTTTTCTGTCCTTTTCGCCCCTCCCGTTTTCCTCCTCGCGCATCCGTTTTCCGGCGCTCCCCGTTCCACGCTTTCCTGCTCGGGTTTTCTCTTCTTTCTTAAGAAAGAAAGAGAATGTAGCCTTTTCCCCGCAAATTTCGTATATTTGCAAGCTATAAGCTGTGTCCATGCTCGAAAAACTTGCAAAACAGACTGCCGTCTACGGTATCAGTACCATTGCCGTAAGGTTCCTGAGCTATCTGCTCACGCCTTACTATACCCGCATTTTCGGGCAGGAGACCTATGGTATCGTCACGGATATCTACGCCCTGATCCCGCTGGCGCTCACGCTGCTGACGATGGGCATGGAGTCGAGCTATTTCCGCTTTTCGGCCAAGGCCGAGGAGGCGGGCGGTGATGTGAAGGCCGCCAAACGCAGGCTTTTCGCCACGACATGGGGCGTCACCTCGCTTGCCGCGGCCGTTTTCTTTGTCGTCGTCGCCTTTTTTCGCGACGGGATTTCGCACCTGATGGGCGAGGCTTATGTGGCACACCCCGAATACATCGTCTGGGTAGGGCTCATCATCCTGTTCGACGTCTGGTCATGCATCCCCTTCTCACGGCTGCGCGAGCAGGGACGGGCGTTGCTGTTCGTCGGACTCAAGGCGTTGGGCGTCGTGCTCAATGTCGTCCTGGCTGTGGCATTCGGCCTCGCCGGGCTTTTTTCCACCGGGTTCGGCGTGGGGTGGGTCTTCGTCGCCAACCTTGTCGCCAGTGCTCTGACGTGGCTGGTAATCCTCGCCACCGTCGATCGTACCGTGCCCAAGATCAACTGGGCCCTGCTGGCCGCCGTTTTCGCCTATTCGCTGCCGCTGCTCATCGGCGGGCTGGCGGGTACGGCCAATGAGTTCATCGACCGCCAGCTGATCAAATACCTCGTGCCCGAGGGGGCCATGGCGGAGCTGGGGGTTTACGGCGCTATCACCAAGATCGCCGTGGTGATGATGCTTTTCTACCAGATGTACCGCCTTGCCGCCGAGCCGTTCTTCCTCTCGAACTTCAAAAAGTCCGATTTCGTGCAGATGAACGCCGCGGCGCTGAAATACTATGTCATGGCCTCGATGCTGATCTTCCTCGGCATCGCCCTGTTCCGCGACCTGTTCGCGCTGATCGTGGGACGCAATTTCCGCGAAGGGATCTTCATCCTCCCGGTCGTGCTCGGGGCCAACGTGCTGACAGGCGTGTGGCTCAACCTCTCGTTCTGGTATAAACGCGAGGAGAAAACCTCGCTGGCGATCGTCGTTACGGGTGCCGGGCTCGTCGCCATGATGGCCTTCGGTTTCTGGTTCATCCCGCTGTGGGGATACTACGGGGCTGCCTGGGCCCGGCTGGCGAGCGAGTCGGCGATGGTGGGTGTGAGCTGGTGGCTCAACCGCCGGTTTTACCCGACGCCCTACGACTGGCGGCGCATCGGCGAGTATGTGGCCGTGGCGCTTGCGGTCTTTGCGGCCTGCGAAGCAGTAACGGCCTTCGACGGCAATAAATTGATAACCTATGCGTTTAATATAGTGCTGTTTGCGGCTTATGCCGTCTACCTCGTCCGCCGCGAGCGGATCGATGTCGGGGCGATGCTGAGAGCGGCGCTGAAACGGAAATAGACAATGCCGAGACACCTGTATATCCGAACCGTGCTTGCCGGGGCGAGTGTGAACCCGGTGGGGAAATGATATGGCGATGAAACGGAAGGTGAAAGAGAAGGCCGTGGTGCTGGCGATGAGTTTCGTGCTCTTCATGGGAGGTGTATCCGCGCTTTCGATGGATCGCGGCAACGGCCGTACGATCGTCCTGGTATTCGTTGTGCTGGCGCTGCTGGCTATCGCCGCCCGGCAGACGATACGGAGTTTGAAGAAGAAAAAGGAGTAGAAGATATGCGTTTTGCAGACATAACGGGACAGGAGGATCTGAAACGGCATCTGGTGCAGAGTGTCGATGCAGGGCGGGTGAGCCATGCCCAACTCTTCACAGGGCAGGCGGGTGCGGGTGCCCTCGCCCTTGCCGTGGCCTATGTGCAATACCTTTGCTGCCACCATCGCCATGACGGCGATTCGTGCGGCGAGTGTCCCGACTGCAGGCAGATCGCTGCGTTGGCGCACCCCGATCTGCACCTGGTTTTCCCGGTCAACAAGCAGGGGAAGAAATCCGGCGAGGTGATGCGCAGCGATGAATTCCTGCCGCTGTTCCGCGCGGTTTTCTCCGAAAACGGCGGCTATTTCTCGGCGCAGGACTGGTACGAACGCCTCGACCTGGGCAAGACGCTCAAAGGCATGATCGCAGCCCGTGAGGCCGACGAAATCATCCGCAAACTCTCGTTCAAGAGTTTTGAGGCCGACTATAAGACGATGCTGATCTGGCTCCCGGAAGCGATGAACGAGGAGGCGGCTAACAAGATCCTCAAGATCTTGGAGGAGCCTTGGGAAAAGACGCTTTTCCTGCTGGTTTCCGAGCAGCCCGACCGCCTGTTGCCGACGATCATTTCGCGTACACAGGAGGTCGCCGTGCCGCGCATCGCACCCGACGTCCTGGAACGTGTGGCCCGCGAGCGGGGGATCGCCGATCCGGTGAAAGCCCGTAACATGGCCCGTCTTGCAGGGGGCGACCTGCTGGAACTGAAACACCTCGTGGCCGGCGAGAGCGATGCCTTGCGGAAAGAGAATTTCGACCTCTTCTGCGGGCTTATGCGGCTAAGCTACAACGACAAGCATCTGGAACTCGTCGCCTGGGCCGAAGATGCCGCACAGCTTTCGCGCGAACAGCAGCGTGCTTTCCTGCGGGATGCCGCGCGCCTCTTGCGCGAGAGTTACATGCTCCATGCGGGCATCAATGAAGTCTGCTACCTCTGGGGCGAGGAGCTGGCTTTCTGTACCAAATTCGCCCCTTTTATCGGATCGCAGAACATAGAACCGCTCATCGGCGAGATCGAAAGCGCTTTGGCGCAGATTTCGCAGAATGGCAATCCGACGATCGTATTCACCCATTTTGCCCTTGCGGTGAGCAAAATGATAAAACGACTCTGACTTATGGCACGTGTAGTACTTCTTACCGGCGGCAATACCGGCGACGTGAAACGGACGCTCCAGGCTGCGCAACAACTCATCAACGCCCGCGTGGGCGCCGTGCTGCGTTGTTCGCACCGTTACGAGAGCAAGCCGTGGGGCTTCGATGCCGAACAGCATTTCTCGAACCAGGCGCTAGAGGTATCCACCGACCTGCAACCGCTCGAGGTGCTTGAGGCCGTGCAGGCCATCGAGCAGGAACTGGGCCGCAACCGCGCGGCCGAAGCGGTCGAGAAAGCCCGTACGGGCGTGGCCTACACCTCGCGGTCGATCGATATCGACATCCTCTTCTACGACGACGAGGTGATCGCAAGCGAGCGGCTCACCGTTCCCCACCCGCTTCTCTCCGAGCGGGAATTCGCCCTGGCTCCGCTGTGCGAAATCATGCGCCAGCGCCGCCATCCGGTCACGGGGCAGACTATGGAGGAGATGTACGAGGCCCTGCGCCCGAACGAAAATTAAAAAAGAGAGAACATTGAAAAGGGGACGATTAATAGCGTTGTTCACGGCCGTCGTGCTGTTCGCGGGATGTTTCAAGGAGGTTTCGTACAGGACGGACTATGTGCTCAAGCCGCTTGTGCAGGAGAATTCGGGCGATGTCGCCCAATTGCTTCCCGAGGGGAAGGCGCAGGCTTTTGCCCATGCTGCCGACACGGTCTTTTGGGAGGTCGCTTCTTACGAAGACGCCCTGGCCGGGATCATTACGCGGCGGGACAACCCGTCCGAAAAGCAGACCGTGCCGCTCGTGACGGCCGAACCTTATGATCAGGAAGGAATTGCCGGATGGCTCTCGATGCGGATCGACAAACCGTCGGTGATGGTCGTTGCGGTCGATACCGAGCACAGGATTTACGGCTATACCCAACAGGAGATCGCCGAGAATTTCCCCAAGCTCTACGTTTCCGTCGTCTTCAAGCCGTGGAAGGAGGGGACGGAATACAAGGACGGCAACTGGATTTTCCGCAACCAGTTCTATGTGCCTCCGACCTATCTCGATTGTTACATCGCACCTTCGGTGCAGGCCGAGGAGGGCGGCGAAACGACCGAGCCTTCGAAACTCAAGGCCTATGCCTATGCCGTCGATACGACGGCGTGGAGGATCGCCTCGTACATCGACGCCGCGGCCGGAGTCATCACCTCGAAGAACGACCCGTCGCAAACCCGTTCCAACCCCAATTTCACTGCCTCGAAAGAGGAGTCGGGCGCTTACGGCATGGAAGTGAGCAGTCCGACGCTGATGGTGGTCGTGGTCGACCAGACCAACGAGGTTTACGCCTATTCGAAACAGGAGGTCGACCTCGACGGCGAGCCCGTGACCTTCCCGATCGTCTTCCGCACATGGCGCCCGGAATACCTCTATGTCGAGGAAGGCTGGCGCGTGGTCAATGAAAAGAACGCCGACCCGGAACAGGAGGGTTCGGATACAACTAAATGATAACGATGGATATCCGCAAAAGACATATCGTCCGCACGCTGCGTGCCGCCGTGCTGCTGCTTTTCGTTTCGGCTTTCCTGAGCCGTTGCGCGAGCATGATGACCCCCACGGGCGGGCCGCGCGATTCGCTGCCCCCGGTCATCGTGAACATGACGCCCGACAACTTTTCGACCAACCGGCCGCTCGTGAACCATGAGAAGATTTACATCGAGTTCGACGAGTTCGTGCAGCTCAAGGATCAGCAAAAGGAGTTCTTCACCTCGCCGCAGATGAAGAAGAAACCGCTCGTTTCGCTGCGTGGCCGTGGCGTCGTCATCCAGTTGCGCGATACGCTCGAGGCGAATACGACCTATTCGCTCAACTTCGGCAGCGCCATCCGTGATAACAATGAGGGCAACCCGCTCTACTCGATGCGTTATGTCTTCTCGACGGGGCCCGAGATTGACTCGATGGTCATGTCGGGTTATACGGCCGACAGCTATAAGGCCGACTCCGTGTCGAAGAGCTTCATCTGGTTCTTCCCCGCCGATTCGGTGGAAAACGTCGCCGAATACGACTCGACGATCTTCAAGTACAAGCCGGCTGCCATCGCCCGCGCCGAGAACAACGGTATCTTCATTGCCCAGAACCTCAAGCCGATCGCTTACCGCGTCTATGCCGTCCAGGACAAGAACGACAACCAGATTTATGAACCCGGTTCCGACCAGGTAGGCTTCCTCGAAGGTACCTACAACCCCCGCGAGCAACCCGATTTCGCCATGTGGTACGATTCGATCCGCCAATATGTCGTGGCCGAACCGCAGCTCTACCTGCGCATGTTTACCGACAAGGCGTTCCGGCGTCAGGTGCTTTCGCAGTCCGAACGGCCCCTGCAACACAAGGCGATGCTCTATTTTGCGGCCGCACACCCGCAGATCGAGCGTATCCGTTTCGACAGCATCCCCGAAGACCGGGTCATTTTCGACCCGCAGACCGTCGGGCGCGACACCATCGCCCTGTGGTTCAACATGCCTTCGTCGGCACTCCCCGATACGATCAAGGGCGAGATCACCTATTTCAAGCACGATACGGTCAATGTCCTGCAATCGGTCACCGAGCCCTTGAAGCTGGCCTGGAGGTTCATCGAAACCAAAGAGCAGGAGAAGGAGCGCGAGAAGCTCGAACGCGACCGCCGCAAGGCCGAGGCCGCGGGCGAGGAGTGGGTCGAGCCGAAGAAAGAGAACCCCTTTGCCTACAAACTCCCGCTGTCGGGCGAGGTGAACCCCGAGAACCATCTGACGATGGATTTCGACTATCCGCTTACGAAGCTCGATTCGGCCGCCATGCTCCTCACGCTTACGCATCCCGACAACAGCATCGAGGATATTCCCGTGCGTTTGGTGCGCGATACGGCGCAACTGCGCCGCTATTACATTCGTGCGCCCTGGAAAACCGGCGGGCAATATACCCTCACCATCCCCGAAGGGGCCATTACCGATGTGGCGGGATTTTCCAACGACTCGATCATCGGCAAGTATACGGTGCTCGACCCCGAGAAGTTCGCCACGGTGAAGATCCATGTCACGGGCAAGGACGACAGTTCGAAGTACATACTCCAGCTGCTCGACGGCAACAATGCCCTCAAGCAGGAGAAGCGTGACGTCACCACGGGCGACTGGCAGTTCAATTTCGTCCCGGCCGGTGAAATTAAGTTCCGTGTCATCGAGGACAAGAACGGCAACGGCAAGTGGGACACGGGCAATGTGGTCGAACGCCGCCAGCCCGAACGCGCCGAAATCTATGCCAACGACGAAGGCGAAGACACCTTTGCCACGAAAGCCAACTGGGAGGTCGAGTTCTCGATCGACATGAACACCCTGTTCGCTCCCGTGACGATGGAGTCGCTTTCGCGCACGCTTGAGGAACGTGAGGCCCAGCGCCTGCGCCGCGAGGCCGAGAAACGCGCCAAGGAACCCAAGAAGAAGGGTCACAGCCACGATAACAACCAGAATAATAACCGCATGAACAACAGCATGAACTCCACGGGCGGCATGTTCAATAATTTCCGATAGCGCGATGATGAAGAGACGATTCAAAAACCTGTTGTTGTTCGCGGCTGCCGTATGCTGCTGGCATGGTGCTTCGGCGCAACATACGCTCGGTTTTACGGCCGGTTACGGCATGGCCAGCGCCCGCTTCGACCCCAAACAGGAGATGAAGGGGATGTGGGGTATCTATACCGCCGGCCTTACTTGGCGCTACTATGGTACGCAACGCTTCGTGGGCGGTTTCGGTATCGACCTCGAATTCCTGCAGCAGGGCTTCTCCTTTGCGACCAATGCCTCGCTGGTCGAGGAGCCGAAGGATTTCCGTTACTATACGCGCCATATCAATTCGGTCATGTTGCCTATCGTCTGGCAGCCCCATATCTATATGCTGCGCCACCGTGTGCGCGTTTACCTCGAAGCTGCGGCCACCTTTTCCTACCAGCTTTCGTCGGATTACGAGGATGAGAGTGCCAAGGATTTGCATTTCGGTTTTAACATGAGTCGTCTCGAAACGATAGAGCCCTTGTTGAATATTTTTGAATTGAACGGTAAAATAAAAATAACGAAAGAAGGAAAAGTTCTAAAAATAAAACGAGGTAGATAAAGGCAGGAAATGGTACCAGCATTTCCTGCGGGAATTACTTCGTTAACATTGAGATAATTATTAACTAATAATTGGGAGAGCAAATTTATGGAAAATTTTCTAATGTTTCTCAGGTGCAAACGTGAGAAATTGCAAAAATTATGGCTTATGTCGAAATGGACTTTTTTATTTGTTTTTCTAGGGATAATAAACACGCATGGAACGGTTTATTCCCAGAACGAGCAACAGGTTACAATCTCTATGAAGAATGCCTATTTGAAGGATATTTTATGGGCAATTCAGCGACAAACCACGTTTGTTTTCATGTATCACGAGGAAGATTTGGATAAGGTGGGAAAAGTGAATGTTGAGGTAAAAGCCTCAACGGTGGAAAAGATTCTGAGTGACTGTTTGAAAGGTACTGGTTTGACGTATGTTTTTCAAAATGAGGTGATCGTGTTAAAACCTCTGAATGACGAAAAGAAAAAGGAAATTAGAATTGTCGGTAAGGTGACGGATAAGGGAAGGGCGCCTTTACCAGGGGTAACAGTTATGGTAAAAGGGACGAGTTTAGGTACAGCGACTAATCGTGACGGACAGTACGGCATGACTTTGCCTGTCATGCGTGATACTAATTTCGTGTTAGTGTTCTCGTTTGTTGGAATGCGGACAGAAGAGATTAAGTATATCGGACAGAATACAGTCAATGTGGTAATGGTGGAAGATCAAAAAAAAATGGATGAAGTGGTCGTGACGGGGTATTCTAATATTCGTAAAGAGAGTTTTACCGGTAAAGCAACAACTGTGACAAAAGAGCAGTTGATGAAAGTAAACTCAAAGAATGTGATTGCGGCGTTACAGACGTTTGATCCTTCTTTCAGGATTAAGGATAATAAATTGTGGGGATCAGATCCCAATGCTTTACCAGAGTTTAATATCCGGGGAGAAACTTCTATCGGGCAGGCTAAAGGGTTGGATGTCGAACAACAAAAAAGAACTCAGCGCACGACTCTGGAAAATAATCCTAATTTACCCGTGTTTATTTTGGATGGTTTTGAGGTTGATGTGCAGAAGATTTATGATTTGGATGTGAATCGAATTGAAGCAATCACGATTTTAAAAGATGCTGCAGCAACAGCCATGTATGGTTCACAGGCAGCCAATGGTGTTGTTGTTGTTACGACGGTTGCTCCAAAGGCTGGGGAGATGCAAATTTATTATAATTTTTCTGGAAACGTAGATTTTCCGGATTTGTCGGACTACAATCTTTGTAATGCTGCGGAAAAGTTGGAAGTAGAGAGTTTGAGTGGTTTATATTCT
>ENA-OPRW01002370-OPRW01002370.1-human-gut-metagenome-genome-assembly--contig:-NODE-2370-length-10228-cov-2.179593_pt1 | contig 10228 bp, 10 predicted proteins | sample MGYA00241898_ERZ501890 | MGnify/ENA primary metagenome ERZ501890 (study PRJEB25962, sample SAMEA2042216) | human gut metagenome | biome: human gut; feature: human-associated habitat; material: faeces... | reverse complement strand
TTTTTTGCAGGATAGCCGGTATGACGGGAAAAATTTACGGACGGGAACCGCGCGTATGAATATTTTTTCCTAATTTTGTAAAAACAGCGATTATTATGGAATACGCCAACCATCTGAACGAATATGCTCCCGCGTGGAGCGCAGCCCAGGTAGACCAGGAGGTCACCCGGATCCGCGAAGCCGCGAAACGCAACCACAATACCGACGTGTACAAAATGTGCTACTCGGCTATCGACCTCACGACCCTGTCGTGCAACGACTCGGTGACTTCGGTCACGGAGTTTGCCCGCAAGGCTGCCGAGTTCTACCAGAAATATCCCCATATCCCCAATGTCGCTTCGATCTGTATCTACCCGGCATTCGTCGAGACCGTGGGGCTGGCTGTCGATGGCACTCCGATGCGCATTACGAGCGTGGGCGGCGGGTTTCCTGCAGCCCAGACCTTCCTCGAAGTGAAGGCCCTCGAAGTGGCGATGGCCGTGGAAAACGGCGCCGATGAAATCGACATCGTGCTCAATGTGGGGCGTATGCTTACGGGCGAATACGATGAGGCGGCGAACGAGGTCGAGGTGATCCGTTCCGAGATGGACGGCGACATCGTACTGAAAGTCATCATCGAGTCCGGGGCGTTGAAAACCCCCGACCTGATCCGCAAGGCATCGTTGCTGTCGATGTTCGCAGGTGCCGATTTCGTGAAGACCTCGACGGGCAAGATCGACGTCGCAGCGACTCCCGAGGCGGCGGTCGTCATGTGCCAGGCCATCCGCGATTACTATGAGAAGACCGGACGCAAGGTCGGATTCAAGGCTGCCGGGGGAGTCCGCACGGCCGAAGACGGCGCACTTTACTATACCATCGTTGAGGAGATTCTCGGTAAGGATTGGCTTACGACCGACCTGTTCCGCATCGGCGCCTCGTCGGCCGCGAACAACCTGCTCTCGGCCATCGAGGGCAATCCCGTACACTATTTTTAACACCGAACAACCATTTTTCCGACGCCGGTTTTACGGGCAAACTGCGGGTTCTCCAGACCGGAGGACATCCCTGTAACTACTTGTGGTTTTTTCCCGTATCGGCTACCTCGACCCCGGATCGGGAAAAAATCCGAAAAGAACGACCGGATCGTTTCCGGCGATAGTAAATTACAAAAATTTTTTATAAATTGCGAGGCTTGAACTGATAATAAAGGAGGATAAAGATGGAAAAGGAATGCATAATCAGCAGATTGTCGGAATCGATTAAAACGACCAGCCGTATTGATAACGAACTTTTTACCGAATACAACGTAAAACGGGGACTTCGCAACGAAGATCATTCCGGAGTGCTGGTCGGGTTGACTAAAATCGGAAACGTGGTAGGTTACGAAAAATTGCCCGAAGGAGGACTCAAAGCGATCCCGGGACGGCTGATCTACCGCGGCATCGACGTCGAAGACCTGGTTCGGGGCATTCTGGCCGAAAAACGGTTCGGCTTCGAAGAAACCGCATTCCTATTGCTATCCGGCTACCTTCCCGACAAAGAAGAACTGGCCGCTTTCAGCAACATGGTGCACCAGTGCATGCCGCTGACCCAGAAGACCAAAATGAACATCCTCGACCTGGAGGGCCAGAACATCATGAATATCCTGGCCCGCAGCGTATTGGAGATGTATACCTTCGACGCAAACCCGGACGACACCTCCCGAGATAACTTAATGCGCCAATCTATTGAATTGATCTCTAAGTTCCCGACGATTATCGCTTATGCCTACAATATTTATCGTCATAGCACACAGGGGCGTTCTTTACACATCCGTCATCCGCACGAGAACTTATCGATCGCAGAAAATTTCCTTCACATGCTGAAACGTGATTTCACGGATCTGGACGCACGTACGTTGGATTTGCTCTTGGTATTGCAAGCAGAACATGGTGGTGGTAATAACTCTACGTTCACGGTACGCGTCACTAGTTCTACGGGAACGGATACGTACTCATCTATCGCAGCTGGTATCGGCTCATTGAAAGGCCCGTTGCACGGAGGTGCCAATATTCAGGTAGTAGATATGTTCCATCATTTAAAAGAGAATATCGCAGATTGGAAGAACGTGGACGAGATCGATACTTATTTCATGAGGATGCTTAACAAAGAGGCTTATAACAAGACTGGCTTGATCTATGGTATCGGCCATGCGGTCTATACGATTTCCGATCCCCGTGCGGTCGTATTAAAGGAACTGGCTCGTGATCTGGCAAAAGAGAAAGGTCGCTCTGAGGAATTCGCCTTCCTTGAGTTATTAGAGGAAAGAGCGATCGAATGTTTCGCCAAGCATAAAGGAACTAAGAAACGGGTTTCCTCGAACGTGGACTTCTATTCTGGATTCGTTTATGAGATGATCGGTTTGCCACAGGAAATCTATACGCCTTTATTCGCCATGGCCCGAATCGTGGGTTGGACCGCTCACCGTATCGAGGAGTTGAACTTTGACGGAAAACGCATCATCCGTCCGGCTTACAAGAACGTTTTGGACGATAGGGAATATATCTCAATCAACGAGCGATAACACTAAAAAATCATAGTTATGTTTTCTTTCATTCATAGTTATAAGTTGAAGGATTCATAACTATGATTTTTTAGCATGCTCAAGCTTATAATAATAAGCCTACATAAAACCCTTAAAATGTAAATTTCTCAAGTTTCATCGCACCTAATCCTTGCAATTTAGGAACCAACGTTACGAAATGCTCAGCTTTTTCGTGAGCTGATAAGGATTCAGCGTCTTTCCACGTCTCACAAATCATCAATACATCACTACGAGTAGAGCTCTCGAAAATATCATAAGCTATACAGCCATTGTCTTTCAAAGACTTTTCAACCAATTCTTTCGCTGTCTCCAATGCGGCTGGACGATTCTCCTCACTTACTTGAATAAATACATTTAGTCTAATCATACTCATAATTGTTTTAAGAATGTTACATACTTGATCAAAAGTACAGCACAAATATAGAAATAAACCCGTATATTTGTCATTCGAAACGTATAATTAACAGCATGAAGGAATCTGTTCGTATTCTTCGTTTCGCCATTGTAGGTTCTTCTAACGCTTTGATCACCGCATTGGTAATCTGGATATTAATGGATATTCTGGATTGTAATTACTTGTGGTCGAACATGGCTGGATATGTGGCTGCCTTGGTGAATAACTTCTTTTGGAGTAAATACTGGGTATTTTCTTCCGGGAAAGGTAATTTCTGGAAGGAGATTCCTTTATTCCTAATCGCTTTTGGTTGCGCTTACGCTACTCAATTCATATTCTTGCTTTTAATGGTGGAGGTGATCGATCTAAATGAATATCTGGGTCAGTTCCTTGGACTTTTCGTTTACGGAGCCGTTAATTTTATGATGAATAAGAGGCTTACTTTTAAGAGCTAGAATCCGATAAATCGTATTAAAGGAAGTGGTATAGTACGCCAGTAGTGGTGAAGGTCAACGCGACTACTCGCATAAGCCTTCACCACTACTGGTATTGACCATCGGGACTAGTCGCGTGAACCATCGAGACTAATCGTGCTGAATCGCTAACGGGTAAGGCTCGTAAACTGCTTCCCGAGTCTGTAAAGATAGAAAGCTAGATGCGTAAAAGCGAATACGAATGAGATAATCAATAAGATTTTGCTCTCGCCCCATCCCACGGTTTGCTGGTGCCAAAGCCCCGTGATCACGCAAAGCACGGATAGGGTAATACCGATCATATCCAATGTGGTCTGTCCCGAGCGATGTTTCTGCATATGTTCCAGTTTGCTATGTTTGATTCCATAGCAGACATATATATCCAGACCGATTAACATCCATAATACCAAACGAATCCATGTATCAGCCGGGAGAAAAAGCATCATTACCAGACAAGTTATGATACCGGCGATAGGCACGAACGGAACCAACGGGGTCTTGAAAGACCGGGGAGCGTCCGGCATTGTCTTACGGACAATCAATACCCCGGCGCAAACTAGCGTAAAAGCGAACAAAGTCCCGATACTACACATCTCGCCCGCTACGCTCGCCGGAACGAAAGCTGCCAATGCACCGACCAATAACATAAACAGGAAATTACTTCGTGCCGGCGTGCGGAATTTCTCATGGATATGAGAAAATAGGGGAGGGAGCAGCCCATCCCGGCTCATACTCAAGAATACACGGCTCTGTCCTAATAACGTTACCATGATAACCGAGCAATACCCCAGTAAAATAGCTATTACGATCGCCCGGTTCATCCAAGGGTAATCCGGACGAATCACACCAGAAGCATCCATTTGCCCCATATGATCGATAGCTATTGCCACAGGAGCGATTCCATTCTGGCCAGCAAACGCTGAGTAATGTACGACTCCGGTCATCACGTGGGCAAACAACATATATAATATAGTACAAACCACTAATGACATCAAGATCCCGATCGGCATATTCCGTTTCGGGTTCTTGGTTTCCTGCGCCGCCGTACTTACAGCGTCGAAACCGAGGAAAGCAAAGAATACGATAGCCGCCCCTCGTAGGATACCGGAGAAACCGAACTCGCCTAGGGTCCCCGTATTAGCGGGTATATAAGGCGTATAATTCTCCATACGGATATATTTCCATCCCAAGACTACGAACACCAAGACTACGGAGACTTTCAAGAATACGATAATCCCATTGAAGATAGAACTTCCTTCCGTCCCTCGTATCAACAAAATACTCATTAACACCACGATCACGAAAGCCGGGATATTCACGATACCGCCATCCCAAGGGCAAGCCGTCAAGGCTTGCGGTAAATGTACTCCGAATCCTTCCAGAAAAACGACCAAATACCGACTCCAACTTATGCTAACGGTCGTAGCGGCCACGCAATACTCGAGCACCAAATCCCAACCGATAATCCAAGCGACCAACTCACCCATCGTGGCATACGAATAGGTATATGCGCTACCTGCCACCGGGATCATGGAAGCGAACTCGGCGTAACATAACCCGGCGAAACAACAGCCCAAGGCGGCGATAGCGAAAGATAAAGTAATGGCAGGCCCCGTATACCCGGCGGCCACCGCACCCGTAATGGAGAACAATCCGGCACCGATAATAACACCGACACCTAAGGCGATCAAACTCCACGGGCCAAGGATACGCTTCAGCGATTTACTGCCCGAATCATTTGCCTCGGTCATCAAATCCGCTAAAGGCTTCTTAATAAATAAACCCATCTGTATAGATTAAAAAATTAGTAATTGGGCGCAAAGGTAGGAATTTTTATTATGTTTGCCGAAAAGTAAAAGCAAGGACAGAAACAAACAAGAAAATAAATAGACAACTAAATAATGAAACAATTGATAGCCTGTTGCGGATTAGATTGCGAAAGTTGCGATGCCCGCATAGCCACAGTTAAGAATGATAATGAGCTAAGAGAAAAAACCGCCCAAAAGTGGAGTGCCATGAACAATGCACCCGAAATTACAGCCGCAACTATAAACTGTATGGGGTGTCGTACGGACGGAATGAAATTTGCGTATTGCAGTGATTATTGTGAAATACGCAAATGTGTATCCGGAAAAGGCTTTAATACATGTGGCGATTGTGATGAATTAGATAGTTGCCAGATAGTCGGCGCGGTCCTTCAGCATGCTCCCGGCGCAAGAGAAAATCTAATGTAGAAGCAAAAAAGATGAACCTCTAACATATCCGATCCTAATTCCGTATTGGCAGCCGTTCCCAAAGCCATTCAGGGATCAGTCTCCAGAGAAAGACAAGGATAGCATATCTCCAATCGATGATCGCCCTTCTCTTTTTCCGGTCTATAGCGTTAGCGATACGCAAGGCGGCGTATTGGGGAGACATCAGCATAGGATAATTCCTGCCGTCTTTCAATAAATCCGTACGGACAAATCCCGGACGGATATCCGTAAATGTAATAGGCTGTTTCTCCATACGGGAAAGTTGGGCTAAAGCGTCTATATAAATATTTTGGTATCGTTTGGTAGCCGAGTAGGAGGGAGCGACACCTAATCCTTTGGTTCCGGCAATAGAGCTGATTACAGATATATGCCCGCCACCTTGACTGGAAAAATAACGATAGGCCGCTAGTACCATACGTGTAAAGCCTGTCACATTCGTCTGTATCGTAACTTGTTCAATGGAAGTATCTAAGTATTTATTCTGGTTGCCGATCCCTGAACTGAGCAGGAAGATGTCCATTCCTCCCAAATCACGGATCAACTCTTCTAAACGATCGGCGGCATCCTCGGCGGTCACGTCCAACTGCTTTATCCGGATATGTTCCGGATCTTGCCTACGAAACTCTTCCAACCGATCCACCCGACGGCCAGCCAATCCCAGTTGATATCCTCGTTTCCAATAAATCTTAGCAACCTCATAGCCGATACCGGAGGTAGCGCCGATAATGATAATTCGTTTGACCATAATACTTGATGCCATAAATTAACAATAAAGTTAAATTAAATTCTCATGCCATGTCTACAGCAACCAGCCTTGCAGTAGTACTGCAAGGCTGGTTGCTGTGTAGCAGGTTATAGTAACACACGGCTAAAATAGCATAAAATCCCTTGCAATCCCCATCTGTTTCGTTATATTTGCTACAATTTATAAACATAAAATAAAACGCTATGTCAGTAAAATCTTATATCGAATCCAATAAGGATCGTTTTCTTGAAGAATTGTTCTCTTTAATCCGCATTCCGTCAATCAGCGCCAAGCATGAGAATAAGCCGGACATGTTGACATGTGCCCAGCGTTGGACTGAGGTGCTGTTGTCTTCCGGTGCGGATAAGGCCGAGGTAATGCCTACGAAAGGCAATCCTGTCGTATACGCCGAGAAAATGGTATCTCCCAATGCTCCGACCGTATTGGTTTACGCTCATTACGACGTGATGCCTGCCGAACCACTAGAACTGTGGAAGAGTGAACCTTTCGAGCCGGTGATCCGGGACGGACGCATTTGGGCCCGTGGAGCAGACGATGATAAGGGACAGGGTATGATTCAAGTAAAAGGTTTTGAGACAGCGATTAAAGAAGGTTTGTTACAGTGTAACGTGAAGTTTATTTTCGAAGGAGAGGAGGAGATAGGTTCTCCTAGCTTGGAAGATTTTTGCCGGGAACATAAAGAATTATTGAAAGCGGATGTAATCCTCGTTTCCGATACAAGCATGGTCAGCGCTGAAACACCGTCGCTCACGACAGGCTTACGTGGTTTGGCTTACTGGGAAATAGAAGTAACCGGACCGAACCGCGATTTGCATTCCGGTCATTTTGGCGGAGCCGTAGCGAATCCGATCAATGTACTTTGCAAATTGATGGCAGATATCACCGACGTGGATGGACGCATCACAATCCCGGTTTTTTATGACGACGTGGAGGATGTATCTCCCGCAGAACGGGAGATGATCGCCCAAATCCCATTCGACGAGGAAAAATATAAGAAAGCGATCGGGGTAGACGCTCTTTTCGGAGAGAAAGGCTATTCTACGCTAGAACGTAATAGTTGTCGGCCTTCTTTCGATATCTGTGGTATTTGGGGCGGATATACGGGGGAAGGAAGCAAAACTGTATTGCCTTCAAAGGCTTATGCCAAGGTTTCCACTCGTTTGGTTCCACACCAAGATCATGCCAAGATCTCCCAAATGTTTGAGGAGTATATAGCTCGTGTGACCCCACCTTATGTTAAAGTGAAAGTTACGCCCAGCCATGGCGGGCAAGGATATGTTTGTCCGATAGACTTGCCAGCTTATCAAGCGGCAGAAAAGGCTGTTGGCATCGCATTCGGGAAGAAACCGTTGGCGGTTCGTCGCGGAGGTAGTATTCCTATTATCTCTACATTCGAGCAGGTATTAGGTATCAAGACCGTACTGATGGGATTCGGCTTGGAGCAAAACGCGATCCATTCGCCCAACGAGAGTCAGGAGTTGGATATCTTCTTCAAGGGAATCGAGTCGGTAGCGGAATTCTACCGTTTATATAAATAAGAAGGAAGAAGATGAGTATATTAATAAAGAATGTTCTGTTTAACGATAGGACGATTGATATCTATATCGAAGGAAAAGAGATCAAGCAAATAGGAGAGGGCTTGTCTTTTCCTGCCGATAAGATACTGGATGGTAGCCGTAAAGCCGTCATTCCCGGTTTCGTGAACGCTCATACACATGCTGCCATGACTTTGTTCCGCGGCTTCGGCGATGATATGCCGCTTATGCCATGGCTTGAGCAAAAGATCTGGCCGAATGAGGCGAAAATGACCCGTGAGGATGTATATTGGGGAGCGAAATTAGCGTGCTTGGAAATGATAAAAAGTGGCACGACCACTTTCTTCGACATGTATCAACGCCCTCGTGTCACGGCCGATGTGACGGAGGAGATGGGATTGCGAGGTATCATAGCCGGCGTTTGCTTCGATGGTTTTGATAAAGAAGAGGCGGAGAAATGCAAACGCCATAACGAGCGACTGATCCAAGATGTGGATAACTACAGCAAACGGGTTCGCTTCTCGATCGGGCCGCACGCCATCTATACCGTTTCCGGTGAGCTTCTGAAATGGGCGCATCGGTTCGCTATGGAACATCAAATCCCGATCCATCTGCATCTAGCAGAGACAGAGGGGGAAGTGAAAGACTCTCTCGATAGATTCGGACTCACTCCTGTACGTTATTTATATAAGTTAGGTGTGCTTTCTCCACGTTTGATTATCGCTCACGGAATTTACATCGATGATGACGAGCTTCGCATGTTGGCCGATCACGAGGTGAAAGTCGTACATAACCCGGCCTCAAACATGAAACTGGCTTCCGGTATTCATTTTAAGTTTAAGGAAATGCGCCAATTGGGTATTACCGTGGGATTGGGAACGGACGGTTGTTCCTCTTCCAATAACTTGGATATGATCGAGGCGATGAAGCTGGCTTCCCTGTTAGGAAAAGCTTGGCGAAAGGATCCCGAAGCCTTGACCGCAAATGAGATGCTGCAAGCCGCTACTGCGGAAGGAGCCGCTATGTTCGGTTTAAAAGCCGGGCAGATCAAGGAAGGGTATTTAGCCGATCTATGTTTGATAGATCTCAACACCCCCGCTTTTACCCCGAACTTCAATTTCGTCTCAAATCTTGTATACGCCGCCAACGGCAGTTGCGTGGATACCGTTATCTGTGATGGTAAAATATTGATGGAGAATAAGAAGGTACCGGGAGAGGACGAGATTATGGAGAAAGCGACAGAGATAGCTTATAACTTGATGAAACGTTAAATTGATTAAATATGGAAATGATTAAAACCGAACAATATCGGGAAGCGGCCGCCTATTTAGCTAGCCGGATCGAAGGTAACCCGGAGACCGCCATTATCCTTGGTAGTGGCTTAGACTCTTTAGCCGATCAAATAACAGATCCTATAGTGATACCTTATGCGGAGATCCCACATTTTATGAAATCTACCGCTACCGGGCATAAGGGGAATTTTATTTGTGGCAAACTAGGGGATAAGCAAGTCTTGGCTATGCAAGGCCGTTTTCATTACTATGAGGGCTACACAATGCAACAGGTCACTTTTCCCGTACGTGTAATGAAGCTCTTAGGAATCAAGAACCTTTTGGTCTCGAACGCCGCCGGAGGTATCAATAATACGTTCAAGGTAGGTGATCTGATGATCATCCGGGATCATATCAATATGATGCCGAACCCGCTGATCGGTCCGAACAATGAGGATTTCGGCACTCGTTTCCCGGATATGACCCGTGCTTATGATCGTGAATTTATCCGCTATGTGGAAGAAATAGCCGCCTCCCGATCTATCCCGTTAAAGAAAGGTGTATATGTAGGTTTGACAGGCCCTTCCTTCGAGACTCCTTCCGAGTACGCTTTCTATGGAAAAGTCGGGGGAGATGCGATCGGCATGAGTACGGTACCGGAAGTAATCGTGGCACGTCATGCGGGCTTGCGTGTATTCGGTATGTCTGTCATCACGAACGAAGGTTATCACTTCGCTGACGACTTTGTAAATGATGGTGCCGATGTTATCGTAGCGGCTAATAAAGCAGCATCTGTTATGACACAACTATTTACGGAATTGGTCAAAAAAATCCAATAAAAAAGTAACGCAAAGGCTTGGTGGTTTCAATGAAATCACTACCTTTGCACTCGCAATCGAGAACAAAGCGGTTGTATATGCGGAAGTAGCTCAGTTGGTAGAGCATAACCTTGCCAAGGTTAGGGTCGCGGG
>ENA-OPRW01002367-OPRW01002367.1-human-gut-metagenome-genome-assembly--contig:-NODE-2367-length-10247-cov-5.260204_pt1 | contig 10247 bp, 10 predicted proteins | sample MGYA00241898_ERZ501890 | MGnify/ENA primary metagenome ERZ501890 (study PRJEB25962, sample SAMEA2042216) | human gut metagenome | biome: human gut; feature: human-associated habitat; material: faeces... | reverse complement strand
AGGATGAGCTGTTTTTTCAGCTTGTCGGTCATCGTGCCACCTCCCGGTCCCTGGTCTTGACCTTCTCCCGTTCCCGGTGCTTGGTCTTGGACTGTTCCTGGGCCTGGGCCAGCTTCTCCCGGATGGTGGGGCGCTTCTCCCGGTCCAGGGTCATGGCGGTGAACTCCTTGAAAGCCGGTTGGAGCTGGTCCTTGTCCTTGGCCTTGAAAAACACATAGTAGTGCGGTGGCTCCGTAGAGGGGTCCTTCTTCAGGGCGTAGTCGATGTCGTACTTCTTCGCCACCGCCGAAAACGCCTTGATGTTCTGTTCCGTGATCTCGATGTTGGTTAGGGAAGCACCATGCTGTTTGAGCTGGTGCAGGGTCTGTTTCCCCTGATGTAAAGTGCGCTGGGAGGGCTTCTTCTGCATCTCCTCCAGCACCTTCTTCACGGCCTTTTGAAGCAGGTCCGCGGTCATCTTGCCGGTCTCCACCGAAAGGGAGACCACGCCCTGGGTGATTTCTTCCTGCACGCACATCACCTCCGATCTCCGCCGCCGTACAAGTCATGGCTCACCAGGGAGGTGTAGTAGCTGTCGATGGTGGCCGGGGCGTTATACAAAGCGGCCAGCAGGTATTTCTTGATGTTGCGGACATAGGTGGTGTTCTCCCGCATACGGTCCAGCACATACTCGATGTGGGAGCTGTCCAGTTTCAGGAACCGGGACTTGACCACCTCCGCCGGGTAGTCATCCCCGGCAATACGGATCATCTCCCGGTTGGAGCACACCGTGTCCACCATGAGCTCCACCAGTTCATCCAAACGGTCCCGGTCAAGCTGGTGGTTCTGGATGAGATAGTCATACTCGATGTTCTCCAAAATCAATTCACGATAGCTTTCGCGCTCCCGCATCCGGTCCCGTCCCATCCCGTCCGAACCCCTGGGGGCTTTGGGGGAGGATAGGACAGGATTTGTTCCTTCCGTACTGAGTTCATCTTTTTTTGATTTATCAGGATTGCTTTTATCTTTATTTAATTGCGGCCGGTTTTCCAGACCCGGAGTATCCATATCCGGGTTTTCCGTATCTGGATGTTCCGTATCCGGTTCCTCCTCACACGGCCCGTCCGGCTCCGGGGGATGGGGCGTTTCGTAGATGACATACTCCACGTCCACGATCTTGCCTTTGCTGTCCCGGAGGCGGTTGCGGACGATGTACCCGGCCCGTTCCAGCTCCTTCAGGGCAGAGCCGATGCTGTCCGTACCCTCCTTGCAGATCTTCGCAAGGCCCCTGGTGGTGTAGTTCCAGTTCTCTGGCAGGGACAGCATCATGGAGAGCAGCCCCTTGGATTTCAGCGACAGGCCCGTATCCCGCAGGTGATGGTTGGACATCACCGTATAATCACGGGTTTTCTCAATGCGGAATACCGCCATGTTGGATACCTCCTTCCTTCGGTTTTGAAAAGTGTTTGTTTCGGTGGATTTTTGCCCCTGTATTACCGTCCCGCCTCCCATGAGGGAAAGAATATGGGAGACCTCGTTTGCGCCGCTCACAGGCGAAAAAACAGGGAATTTCCCACCCGTATTCATACAGTTTCATGCACCCTCGGCAGGGCATAAAAAAACGCCACAGGTTTGTGTTACCCATGGCGTTGCCCCGGCAGATGGCCGGTCTGTATTCAGTTGCTCATTACTTACTCCTCGTTGTCCTCCATCCCCAGCCAATCTTCAAAAGATTTTCTGGAAATGCGGATCATGTTTCCAATCCGGATCGTCTGGAACTCGCCGGAGTTTGCCAGCTTATAAGCAGAGGATTTTCCAATGCCGAGAATAGCGGCTATGTCCTCCACGGTGTAGGTCCTGTTTTTCGGCGTCTGCTTTTCGCCCGATACACTCATAATCTGCCTCCTGTTTCTTGTCGGCGTTTTGCCCATACCTACCCGGTGTCCCTGACGGGAAAGGCCCTCACAGACACGCTCCCTGCTAAGAATTTGCTAATTTGACCTTCTGAACGCCCCGTCACGAGGCGGCATTACAGGGATTTTTATGCAAGTTGACCAGTAACCAGGCAATACAATTTCAGATTAAACAATAAGGCAAATTATGAAGCGGACGATGTACGAAGCGGCACGCCATACTCCTAAGCGTGGGGTCGGAGGTTCAAATCCTCTTATGGACGCCAGTGAACAACGCCGAAAGCCTTTGTTTTCAAGGGTTTTCGGCTTTTCTTATATAAAAAGCTACGAAAAAGCTCTTTCACTGTATGAGATAAAATTCTACTCCAAAATTTGATTTTTGACAACCCCTCCAGAATCGAACGGTTGTTATAAGACAAAATCGCCAGCTAATTTTTAGCAGAAAACGGGCTGTTCTTGCTAATGAAAATGCCCTTCCTGCTAATCAGCCCCAAAATCGTGCCAAAAATCCAGCTAATCAAAAAAGGCGGATGTTTTGAATACCATGCAGTTATAGCAGATAAAATTAAATATCGTTATGTACATAGAGCGTCTATTTGCCCCGCATTGGGGATAGATAGGCGCTCTTTTTTTATGCCCAAAACCATGGGCAAATACAAAAGAGATGAGCAAAACAGTTGGAAAGAGCGGCCCGCAAACAGACAAATGGGAATCGAAAGAGTTTAGGGGCATCTCAAGGGCGCAAAAACCATAGCACGGTAAACCCCGCGCCTGCAAAAGGTATGGAAAAGACAGATCAGGCGGAACGCCGAAGCTGTTTGGCAGAACGGTAGGAGTGAGAGCCGTGCAGAACGGCGGCCAACGCAACCGCCAGGGCGGAGATGTGGGCCAGTGTATTGAGGTTTGCCGCGCTTGTGCCGTTGCGCACCCACAGCCGTTCCTGACCTGTGGATTTGAAGCGGGAATTGTAACGCTCACACTCTGTACGCAAGGCGTATGTCCTCTTGAAATAGAGGCAGCTGCGGTCAATGGAAAGTCTGTAGTCAGTTGGAATGGTCTTATACTTGGTGCAGCCCCGGTTTTTCTTGCCGTTATTCCAGTTTTTGTGGTTACAAGGGCAAACGCCGGTTTTGGACTGACGGAATGGGCAGCAGAATTTCTGCCGGGTACGATTATTGTCGGTGGTTTTGCCATCTTTGTGCATAGCCAGTCCAGCATCACAGATCAAGTTACCTGCCGGAAGAGCTTTGCTCTTGGAATTGCGTTTTTTGAGGGGGATAAAAGCTTCCCCATCATAGACCGATTTCACGGTGTTGTAGATGCTTTTCGCGTCGTAGCCCTTATCCGCGAGAAAGGAACATCCCTGCAAAGGGAGGATCTGGTTGGCTGCGGCGAGGATGTCAACGGCAACTGTGGAATCCATGATGTTGGCTTGGGTGGTCAGCTCGTAGAGCGGCAGGCCGGAGATGCAGTCCACCAGCACATGGCTTTTGTATCCCCAGTAGAACTCATACCGCCGCTCATTGTGCTGGTTGGAGGCCGAATGGACGCCCAGAGCGCAGTCCGGGTCGCTTTTGGGGTGGTTTTCCTTGGAGAACTTGCTTTTCGCAAAGGACTTCGGGTTGTTCTGCTTCGTGTTCGCCATGATGGGTGTGGAATCCAGACCAACGAAAGACGCATCCACCACGCCCAGCTCATACAGCTTCCGCACCAGATTGGCCATAATCGACTTCAACGCACCGTTGTTCAGCTGCCGCAGGAAACGGTCATAGGTCCAGTAGGACGGCAGCGGCTTCATGATGTTGAAACCGCAGTAGTGGGCAATAAGCCGGTTATTGTCCAGATAATCCGCCAAATCTGTGATTTGTGAGAAGCCCTCGCATTTCATAACGATAAAAGCACAGACCATGGCTTCCTTTGGAAAGCCCCGCCGCCCGGTTGCCGCTCTGGGCAACGTGAAGTCCAGACTGCTGAAAAGCTTGTCGTAGAACGCAGCGGCGCTTTGGGATGTAAACAATGTCACATCCTGAATGATTTCCTGTCGGTAGATAGCGGCCAGCCCCTTTCTGGTTGGTTTTCTCTCAAGTCAATTTTACCAAAAAGGGGCTCCGCTTTCTATATCATATGAGTGATTTTCGGTTTCAGCCATGACCGGAAACCATTGCAATTACTGCCTTTCTTGCGTTTTGCTCATGGCTGATCGAAAAAGAAAGAGGAGGTGCCCATTATGAGGGCAGCGAAAATGAAGGAGCGTCCAACTTTCCAACTGATGTGCCAGACAGATGTGCAGAGTATTTATCATATGCAGATGCCGCGCTGGTTATTTTCTGATCCACGTTACTGCGAGATGAGCCTGGATGCCAAGGTGACCTACACCTTTCTCTTAAACCGTTTCCAGCTTTCCCGCAAAAACGGTTGGGTCAATGACCGCGGCGAGGTCTTTGTGATCTTTCCTCGCAAAGCGCTTGCCAAAGAGCTGCACATCTGTGAGCAGCGGGTCACGGCAGCTTTTAAGAAGTTGGTGGAGCTCAAGCTGGTATGGGAAAAACGCTGCGGGCGAGGTGATGCCAATCAGATCTATCTTGCCCGTGTCACACCGATCGAAGATCCGGACTATTCCTGTGCGCCGTTTATCACGGAGGATGAATCGGAAGATCGCGCTTCAAGAACTGCAAAATCCGCGTTCCCAGAACCGCAAAAATTGACGCCAAGTAAGAAAGAAAAAAGAAAGATTGATCAAAGTCATATGGAAGTCCGTCCGTCTGTCAGAGCCCCAGCGCAGGACGGACCGACGGGGACGCAGAAGAAGAACTTTTGGATATTTTGGACGGCTGCGAGCTTGAATGCTTCGCACCGGAAACCGCTCTGGTGTTTGAAAACGCCATTGAGCGGCTTTTTTATGCCGACAGCTTCCGTATTGGCAATGCCACGCTTCCGCAAAGCCGCGTGCGGGCAAAGCTCAGACGGCTGGACGGCATGATCCTGCGGGAGGCAGAGAGTAAGCTCCGCGCCAATCAGGAGCGGAATGTAAAAAACAGCACGGCCTACACCATGGCAGTGCTGTTCAACTGCATTGCCGAAAGTGAGAGCGATCTTATGATCGACCCATATCTCAACGCCATCTGCGCAGCAGTTTGAAGGGAGGAAGATCAATGCTGCTATCCAATCAGCAAAAGTATATTCTCGAAATACTCAAGGAGTTTAAGTACCTGCGTGTCCGCCAGCTCCATGCTCTGGTGCAGGCCCATTACCGTACACAGGGAATCAAAATTGACGAAAGGCGCATGGAGATCATGCTTCGCCAGATGCGCACAGGCACCAATTATGTCTGGCTGCGGGGTGATGTGGTTTCTTACGGAGACCACAGGATAGACCCTCGGCTATTGGAAGCACTGGACGTTATGCTGGAGCTTACAAGGGTGCAGCCCGGATTTTACTCGAAAGACGGACTGCATGAACCATTTCTCCTGCGCTTTACCGGAAACGGAAAGGGGGCCGGATACCTTTTCAGCGTGGCATGGCTGGACGCCGCTACTCACATTGCAACCGTCCCCCGTATGAAGGGCGAGCGGATCATCTGGATTTCCGAGAGCGGTTCCTTTGGAGAAATCGATCTGCCCCGGCATCACTTTTTCGCCGCCCGACAGAAGGACGGTACTCATCGCTTTTTTGGCTCCAATGAGCCGGAAAAAATATAACACTTAGGAGGAACATTATATGGCAAGGAAAAAAGTTACCCCTGAAGAAGAGATCGTAAATACTGCCGTTGAAGGAACCGCTCTGGGGAGTGTCCCTGCGGGTAGCGTGCTGCATGACGAGGCAGGCGCAGATACCGGCGACGTTCCCGCAGAGTTGCCGGAGGGGGATCTTTCTGCGGAGGAAACGGCAGAGCAGTCGGAGACGCTTCCTGCAATGGAGGCAGCCGAGGCGAAGCCGTTTGGACTATCTGCAGCAGAAAAAACTGCATCCCAAGAAGAAAATGATACTGTTGAGAAGAGAGCGGAAGAAGCGGAACTGCACGAAGAGACGTCGGAATTTCTTGAGGCAGCAGAGGATTTGCATTCAAATCTGCCCGCATCTGCGCCGCATGGTTCTGAGGCCGATGGAGCGGATTGGGGCTTTGAAGAGCCGGTCACGGAAGAAGCCGCTGCAGAACCTGCGGAGGATGAATACCTGGCAGCAGATAACGCCGAAACGCTTGATGCGTCGGATGAAAAGAGCGAGCGCACGCTCTTCTACGAGCTGGACTTCAATGAACTGGATCGGGGGCTGAGCGAAGAGGAACGGAAAGAATGGAACTCCATCTATGCCTCTTTCCGCGGCCGCAGCGCCATTACCGGAACGATCATCGGTGTGGATCTCTACGCAAGATACCTTCCGCGCAGCGAGGCAAGAATGCTTGAAAATAAGCGGGAACTCTGTGCCGTTGTGGTGCCGTATCGCATCCCCATTCTGATCCGCGAGTCCGAAATGTGGGAACTTGGAGAGGAGCGACCCGACTTCGTGCTTCGAAATATGGTGGGGGCCAGCATCGATGTAATCGTCACCAAGGTGGAGCGTACCGCTAACCGTGCACAGGCGTCCCGCCGTCAGGCCAGTCGCAGCCAGCGCCGCTTTTTTGCTGCCCGTGAGGATCTTCATGCTGTCGGTTCCCGCATTACCTGCAGGATGCTGGCGGTCGGCCCCCGCCGTTGCCTTGTGGACTGCTATGGTTACGACCTTGATATGACGCAGAAAGAGATCCGCTACGCGGCCATCCCGGATCTTCGCACGGAGTTCCACCCGGGTTCGGAGATCGACTGCATTGTAAAGGAGTATCACCCCCGTACTGGTGAACTGATTGTTTCCGCGAAAGAAACGGAAGTCAACCCCTTCTTTGGTGCGGAGGAGCGTCACCCTGTAGGCTCCCGCCGCTTTGCGATGATCTCCGGAAAATATAGCGGCGGCGTGTTCTGCAACCTCCCTGATGGCGTGACCTGTATGTGTAACTACTCCTATCAGCACGAGGATGCGGACTTCATGGTGGGCGAGCACGTCATGCTGATGGTGCAGCGCTACGATCAGGAAAAGCTCCAGATGTACGGCAAGATTATGAGCAAGTGGTGATCTTTCGTAAACGTTTTGGATCTTGAAAGCGACCTAAATTTCCTTACAGTTTGCCCCCCGCAAAGAAGCCATTTATTTATCCGATAGCCGGTGCAGCAGCACCGGCTATCACTTTGAAGGGAGAACTTTATGCGGAAAAAACTATCTGTACTTTGCACGACATTCCTACTGCCCCTGCTGATGACCGTTCTAGCGTTTGCGGCGGACAGCCCCTTTTCCGATGTTGCCCCGGACGCACCCTATGCTGAGAGCATCGCCTATCTGGTAGAGCATGGCATTACCAACGGCACCGGCGCGGACACCTTCTCTCCGGACGCACCCGTGACCGTCCGCCAATGGTCGGTCATGCTATGCCGCGCCTATGGATTGCCCATTGAGGGCGACACATGGGAAGAAATGAGCTACGTCGCCATGGTTGAGGCGTACAGCCACGGCTGGATGTATTCGTCCATCTTCTCTGCGCCGGAGACACAGATGTGCCGGGGCGCACTCTATGACAGTGCCTTTGCCGCCGCAGGTATCCCCATTTACGACAACACTCTCTACGATAACCACAAAAGAACTCATTGTCGGCGCAAGTGGAATTGAAGTTGGTGAAAACTGTGCGGAACACTTCGGGCGGGATTTGAGCGCGGCGCTGACTGAGCGCCGACGCGGTAGCTTGAATGCCCGCATCGTGCAAAATCTTAGCTAAACTACCGCCCTCCGCGCTAATCAAAAGGCGTATGACCGTTTCGCGTGTAAGGGTGCGCTTCCGTGAAAATTCCCTGCCACGGTTGTAGTGCGCCGTGGCGTTTCTGATAGCGGCGTTCAATGCCGTCCTAATACGAGATACCATGAGAGTTAGCCTCCGAACGAAAATTCGCCGGATGAAAGAAGAAAACACCAAACGCACGCCTTTCGGGGGCGTGTACGCTTGATGTTCAAAATGCTCGCTACTTTTCCTTTGGCTGTGTGTTTATTCTCTCAAATTCAGGCTAACTCTCAAATAAAAGCAATCAAAAACTTCTAAAATTCAATCAATTTTGGCTAAACTCTCACATTTTGGCTGTCTCAAATTCTGCTTGCGAACACCGTTCACCACGGCGTTTAGTTTACTCTATCTCCATGCGACGGAAAAAGCAAGCGGATTGGGTAATTCTTTACATTTTGTTAAAATTTGCGATTAATTAAATGCAAAAGCCCAAAAAGCCCCCAGCCGTTAAGAAGAGGAAAGCATCTTTCCACCCCTCAACGGCTGGTTTTTTAGATTAACTTAATGACATTGCGCCGAAGCGTCCCTTTTTTCGTCCTTTATGATTCGTTTTCCGCAATGGTACGCCGCAAAAGATTCATTTCGGCTTCATAGCCGTAATCCTCTTTTTCGCTGCTCTCCTTTGCCAATTCCAACGCCTGACGGCATAGATCCAAACCGGCTTTCTTTGCCCTGTGGCCGCCGATACCCAAAAGCTTGCAGCGCGCCAAGCGCATTTTGCATTTCACACTGCCCAATTTCTCGCCAGTTTCATAGCAGCGGCGCGCTTCCTTTCCGTCCTGCGCAACGACGACGCCGTTTTCATAAAAACGCCCCAACGCCCACCAGGCGCTGTCGTCATTCCCATCGGCAGCTTTGCGGTAATGGGCATACGCCTCAGACAGCTTCCCTGCCTGCTCCAAATGCCATCCCATGTTGTAATCCGCCATGGCTTCGCCCAGCTCCGCCGCGCGGCGATACCATTCCATGGCCGTTTCCAAATCCCGCGGCACGCCCCGTCCCATCGCATAACATTCGCCCAGGCTATTCATGGCAGCCGGATGGTTCTGCTCTGCTGCTCGTTCGTACCAGCAAATTGCCTTTTTCATATCCTGTTCCACGCCTTCGCCGTGGTCGTAATGCCAGCCGAGATCATGCATGGCATCAGCATTCCCGCCCTCGGCGGCAGCAGTATACCAACGGATCGCTTCCGTCATATTTTGTTCCACGCCTTCGCCATTGCTGTAATTCCAGCCAAGGCAGTACATGCAGTAATCACTTCCTGCCTCAGCTCCCCGCCGGTACCAGTAAAGCGCCCTTTCTTCGTTCTGTTCCACGCCTTCGCCGCGCTCGTAGCAGCATGCCAGATTATGCATGGATTGCAAATGGCCACACTGTGCGCCCTGCTCATACCATTTTATGGCTTCCTGCCAATTCTGATCCACGCCATATCCCCTTTTATAGCACAAGCCCAGATTGCTCATGCTAACCGGATAGCCGCACTCCGCACCTCTGCGATACCAGGAAAAGGCCTGCTCCCAACTCTGCTCCACGCCGCAGCCCTTTTCATAGCAGTATCCCAGATCCGCCATTGCCACGCTCACACCACTCTCTGCCGCCTCGCGGAACCAATGCACAGCACGCTCCCAGTTTTGCTCCACGCCGTCGCCGTATTCATAGCATACGCCCAGCCGGTGCATACCTTCACCGTAGCGCTGATACGCCGCCGCGCGCACCCAGTACACGGCCTCGGCCGATCCCGTCGTGGAAGGCGCGGGCGAGCAGCATCTGTCCGCGGGGCGAACCGTATTCCGCCGCCTTGCAGTATAACTCGGCAGCCTGTTTCGCGTCCGGAGCCGTGCCAATGCCGTATTGATAGCACACGCCCAAGCAGCACACCGCATTCAGGCTCCCCATTTCCACCGCCTGCCGATAAAGCCAAAAAGCCTGAACCGGATCCGCCTCCACGCCGTTTCCCTGCTCCATGCAGATGCCCAGATTGCATACGCCCCATGCGCTGCCGAGATATGCAGCTTTCCGAAAACAATCCACCATGCGCTTTTTATCCGATGCCTCTGCATCCCAAAGGGTGTTGCCTAAAGCCGTCCAATCATCTCCGGTCATATCGGCCTCGTTGGCGCGCAGCAATTTCCGGCCGCACTGCGGACAGCGCTCCGGCAGCTTTTCGCCTTCATCCCAATAATTACAGGTATGATCCTCGCAGTGATAGATCATCGTTTCCAACTCCTTCCGCCTGCTGAAAAAAAGCAGCGCGTTACACTATTTTTCATAGTATAACACGCTGCTTCAAAAAAGGAAAGACCGATCGGTCAGTCCTCGTTGCCGAAGAACTTATCGTGCACCACTTTGATGGCGCGGTTTGCATCGTCTGATATTGTCAATATTAGTTGACACATTTTCCTCAAGGATTTTGAACCCTATGCTGCTTCCTTCAGGGAAGCGTAATATTGTTGTCTTTTGATCATTGGGGGAAGACCTCTATTAGTGGAGCAGAT
>ENA-OPRW01002364-OPRW01002364.1-human-gut-metagenome-genome-assembly--contig:-NODE-2364-length-10262-cov-3.504850_pt1 | contig 10262 bp, 6 predicted proteins | sample MGYA00241898_ERZ501890 | MGnify/ENA primary metagenome ERZ501890 (study PRJEB25962, sample SAMEA2042216) | human gut metagenome | biome: human gut; feature: human-associated habitat; material: faeces... | reverse complement strand
CGCAAGCATTGGCGGCGGGGGCCGTGAGGAGCGTGAGCACCGCCGCCGCAATAGAGGTGAGCCGCGGAAAAGGAGCCATCAGCGCGGATTGAAAAATCGAGGCATCTTGGGCTGAGCTCATAGCGGCTTCTTCCTTCACGTGCGAGCTGCATTTCAGCAAGTGAGAACGAACGGGATGTATTCCCATTGTAGCGGGATTACGTTATTTCACAGTTTTCGCCACAAAACGCAGCTTTCTCACTGCGGCTCCCGGGCATTGGCATAACGGAGCGAATGGGCCTCTCGAGCTCTTTCGCACTGCAGCGCGGGCCGTTCGTCATCCGGAGGTTTCGGGAGTGAAGGATCTTCGCGTTCGTTCCTTTAAGCCCCGACCTCTGCCGACTCGCTCTGTCTCTTTTAAGTTCGGTCGGCTCAGCGCACAACCCCTCGTGCGCACCCCGGCACACACAGAATAAAGCAGCGCGATATTCTCGCGCTGCTTGAATTGAAACTGCTGCCCTAAAGGCCACGCTGATTTAAAAGATCAGCTAACCGGGAAACCCGGAAGAAGTCTCGGACTTCTTCATTGTGCAGCTGCACAGTTAATGAAGTTTTCCGTTGAACGCCTTGACAACATCGAAGGCGAACGCCTGATAGCCCGTAGTGTTCTTGAATTGAATTTCAACAGCGGGTTCTTTCGCCCCCCATTCAAATTCGTCAAGATAAGGATTCGGCGCGGACGTGAGGCCGCCGGTCTTAAGGTCATAGTTTGCCCCGGCTGTGGCTGCATAAACCACCACGGAGTCCTTGTCCGGCATGTATTCGACAAGGCTGGTCACTGGGCTGAACCAATCGTGGCCGCGTTCCTTGCCGTATTCCCAAACCTGTTCAACAGTGCGCTTCTTTTGATCAATCTTGTAGATCACCGCGCGCGAATACTTCATATCCGGAAGGGGCGGCTGATCAAATGCACGTCCGTCGCCGTTATCGAAGACGGAAACGTAGATCTCGTCCTTCGTCGACTTCGAATCAATACGCCAAGCGGTGTGCTGTGTCCACGTCCAATCGAAATCCGTCTTTTCACAGGATGCATCGCCGCACTGCAGTTTATTGCCATGTGCATCTACCGGCGTAAGAAGTGCGTCGCTCCAAGGCTTCTTCCAGCCGCGTGAACCGCCCAAAATCCACTTCACCTTCTTGTCGCGGCCGATTTTGATGACAGCGCACTGATGGCGGGAGGAAATGATGATGGAGTCATCAGTCGGGTCATAGTCCACAGAGTTGACGTGGGCCCAATTGCGTCCAGGACCGGTGCCGACAATGTCGCCGAAGTGCCCTTCCTTATCAAGCTTTTGCAGATCGCTCGCAGAAAGTGTCTGGCCGGCAAGCTTAGGATCAATGTTGAGGCAGACCGCACCTTGATCCAGCGCCTTGATGGCGGTATCGCGATACGGATCCAGAATATCCCACAAGCGCCATTCGTCAATAACATTGCCGTCGCAGTCAACTTCAATGATCATGTCGCGCACTGTACGAACGTGACGTCCGTCAGAACGCTTGAGGTTTGAAGAGGCTACGCGCAGGAAATAGTGACCGTTTTGAGCGGCATCCATCGTGTGGCTGAAATCGTTGTAGCCGTATGGGAGCGGACGATTCCAAATGCGGCGGCCCATGATGTCGTACTTCACATAGTGCTGACCGTAGCCCCAGGTAATCGCGCCGTCGTCGTTCTGCCGCAGGCCCATCATGATGCCGCCGTCATAAATCGAATCGACGTTGAAGATCGTTGAGCTGTCCATAAACCATCGAATTTCACCTTTGGTGTCAACGATCCAGTTGAGCGGATCAGAGGACCACTGCAGCGCACCGCCTTCCGGATTGTTCCAGACGGCATTGCGAGTGTTGTTGTTTCCGCCGATGTTGTTGATGTAATAGAGACGATCGGCGAACTTTCCTTGAGCAGGTTTTCTGACAACGGCCTGCGGGAAATTCGGCGTTCCGATGGGGCCGTAGACAGGCGGCGTCGGAATCGTATACGTTTCCTTGAAATGCTCAGACTGTCCGTGGTCCAGACGGTCGTATTCGACTTCAACTTTATTTTTATACGCTGGATAGAGTCCGAAAACAGGAATACCCCCGTGCGTCAGCAATTGACTGTTCGAGACCTTATAAGCAATTTCCTGACCGCCTTCTTTGGGAATAATACGAACCGAAGCATTCTGAATCACGTAGCCGCCGTTTCGAATGATTGCGGTGAGCGGCGCAATTTTGTAGGGATTCATTTTTAGTTCGCCGATTGCGCCTTGTTTTTTGTAGATCGTTGCGGGACCGGACGGGCCTCCGAACGCAAAGGCACTCATCGGCACTGCGGCGCCAGCCGCCGCCAACAACGTAAAGCGCGAAAAATCACGGCGTGACAATTTGATCATTTGGTCTCTCCTTTAGAAACTGGTCTGCGCGGCCAGATTCTGAAAACCTGCAGCAGTCTTTTGGCTGTACTGCCGGAACAGAAAAAGTTTAGGAGCACCGATTAAGAAGCCCAGCGAGAACATTCGAGCGTGAAGTATGGAGAATTCCAAATCGTCTCTTTCACAAATGCCGAAAAGGTACGGGTTTGTTCTCGTGAGATGATGAAGATTCTTCGTGACGGAAACCCTCCTCCGGCAGTCCTTGGGGAGTGCCGCCGTCACCGCCGACGTTCTGCTTGGCTGTCACATTGTCAGCAGTTCAAAATTTTATGTGTTTTTGTTGTCGAAAATAATCATAAATTATTCGCACAAATACCTGCCGAATATTCATGAGATGATCACGTTCTAAATTATTTTAGATAAGCATTTCTCTAAAAGAAATAACCCCCTTCGTTTCCACACAATGGCATATTTTGGCGAAATAACGCCCCTTTAAACAATCATTGGCGTGAATATATGACAACAAAAAATCAATCTTTCATTTCGAATAATTAAGGTTAATACTCAGGAAATTATTCCGAACATAAGACGTTTTTTATCTACGTATCATTCGAAAAGCGCAGAATAATGCCCTATTGGCTGCTCTCCGGCAGAACAACATGTCCGCCGCTCAGCGTTTCTTTAACAGCATAAGAGATCATGCCGCGCATCCACTGCATAGCCGGATCCAGATGACTTCTTTCATGCCAGATGAGCTTAGTGACGAATCCCTTGCTCTGGACATGCTCGAACTCTTCAGAAACAACCGGAATGCGCCGCAGCGCGCCCAAACTGATAAACCAGTCTGCCATTAAGTCCGAGAGCAGCATCACAAGATTGCTTTCGGAAATAATCTTCACCGCCCCCATGAAGTAAGGCGTTTTGATGACGATGTTTCTCTGGCTCATGAGCGGTGAAAGCCGGCTTTGAGTAAGCCGGTAGTACGTGGTAGGCCGCCAAGTGACTTCCACAAAGCCGTAACGGATAACGTCGCTCTCCGTCACCTGTCCCGTCTTTTCGTAAAGCACTTCAAGCGGGTGCCCCGGACGCACGACAATGCCGGTCGTTCGGCCTTCCCAGAGCGGAAGCCACGGGAAGCCTTCAGGGACGGTTTCCATCGGACTGATCAGCAGATCAAGCTCGCCCGTGCGAAGCTGCACGGGCCAGTCATTCGTCAGCTCGGTCATGTCGACCGACACGCCAGGCGCAAGTTCTGAGATTTTGGCAATCGCCGGAGCGAGAAAAATAACGCCGTGATCGACGCCGGCAATCTTGAATTCACGCTTTAGCGTCTTCGGATCGAAAAGCTTCGGTTCGAGCAGATGATCGTAATCCGCCAGAAGCCGAATGACGTCAGGCATTGCCTGAGTCGTTCGCCATGTTGCAGCCAGCCCGCCCGAGCAGCGCGTGAAGAGTTCGTCATTGAAAACCTCACGAAGCTTGCCGAGCATGCGCGAAGCTGGGGCCGGCGGGATGCCCAGCTGATTGGCGGCGTTGACGAGATTTTTGGTCTCGTAAAGCGTCTTTAAAAACAGCAATGCAGATCTATCAAGGGTGGTTTTCATTTTTTCGGAATTCTGTGTTTCCACTCAGCCCAACTTGCCGACGGGAACCTCAGAATAGCATGTCTACTCCTTAAGACCTACTCTTTCGGGGTCGGCAGGATATGTGCCAAAAAGGTACAGCCAGCTGAACCATGACACTTCAAAGGAGTTGTTTCACTATGAATATTAAAGCAAAGATTACCCCGGTCGCCCTCGCCATTGCGCTTGCCGCAGGGTTTGGTCTCCCGGCCGCCGTACAGGCATCCGGCGGCGGATCCGGCCCGGCCGTGACCTATGTTGCCCCGGGTCAGATCGGTGAAATCGTCGTCAACCCCTACAAGATCGCTCCGCTCACCGCTGTCATTAAGAACGGCGGCTATCAGCTTAAAGACGCTACGGTCCGCGTGGTTCCGAAGCAGGGCGGACAGGAAATCAGCTACAAGGTCACAGACACGCTTCTGCGCACGCACGCCGGCATTCCGGTGTTCGGTCTTTACCCTGACTACAACAACACGGTCGAAGTGAGCTATACGATCGTCGACCAGGGTCAGGAACGCCGCGTTGAGAAAGAGCAGTACCGCATCTACGCGCCGGCTGTTTATACGCCGGTCAACGGTTCGATGGCTCAGCACCACAACATGTTTGAAACGGAAGTGGTCAAGGTTGATCCGGAATTCAAAGACCGCCTTTATCTCATCAACAACTTCCTTTCGACGGCTCCGAAGCAGGCCCGCGTGGTGTGGAACAACCCCACCGGCGGCGCACTTGAATGGAATTACTATCCGCAGAACGCCATCATTGATACGACGGGCGAAGTCCGTTGGTACATGTTCGTCGATCCTATCTATGATCCGGAAACGATTTATCACTCCGGCATCATGATGGGCTTCCACATGAATCAGGACGGCTTCCTCACGTTCGGCTACGGCCAGCGCTATGCCAAGTACGACCTGATGGGCCGCGAAGTCTTTAACCGCCGTCTGCCGACGGGCTATGCCGACTTCTCGCACGCGCTTGATCCGGCTCAGAACGGCCACCTCTTCCTGCGCGTCTCCTCTTCGGACTACCGTCGTCCCGACGGCAAGCGTGTCCACACGGTCCGCGACGTGATCGCTGAAGTCGATCAGAACGGCAACGTGGTTGATGATTTCCGCCTCTTCGAAATTCTCGATCCGTATCGCGACGTCGTTATTAAGACGCTTGACCAGGGTGCGGTGTGCCTGAACATCGACGCTTCTCAGGCCGGCAAGACGCTTTCGGCGGAAGAACTTGCCGCCATGGACAAGAATGATACGTTCGGCGACATCCCCGGCGTCGGCCCGGGCCGCAACTGGGCACACGTCAACTCCGTCGACTATGACCCGACCGATGATTCCATCATCATCTCGTCGCGCCATCAGTCCGCCGTCGTCAAGATCGGCCGTGACAAGAAGGTCAAGTGGATTCTCGCCACCCCGACGGGCTGGAAGGAAGATCTCGCCAAGAAGGTGCTCACGCCTGTTGATAAGGACGGCAAGCCTCTGAAGTGCGAAAACAACCGCTGCGAAGGCGGCTTCGACTGGACCTGGACGCAACATACCGGCTGGCGTATTGACTCCAAGTCTGATGAACACGTCATCTACTTGTCAGTCTTCGACAACGGTGACGGCCGTGCGCTCGAACAGCCCCCGCTGCCCGACATGAAGTACAGCCGCGGCGTGATCTATAAGATCGACCAGGACAAGATGACTGTTCAGCAGATCTGGGAATACGGCAAGGAACGCGGCCACGACTGGTACAGCCCGGTCACCTCGCTGGTTGAATACGAAAACGATAAGGATTCCGTGTTCGTCTACTCCGCCACCGCCAGCCTTGATCTGAAGAAGTTCAATACGGAAGCTCCGAATCCGTGCATCAACGAATTCCACTGGGGTTCGGTTGAGCCGAGCGTTGAAATCCGCATTAAGAGCTCGCTTGGCTATCAGGCCATGCCGATCAGCGTTGAACGCGCCTTCTCGGGCAAGTAATTCGCTTACCCAGCAGCTTCACGCTGGCTCTTCCCTCGTCTGTCCGTTCTCTGAGCGGCCGGCGATAAGATCCTCGTGAAGCATCTCAAAAAGCGCAGCGCGGCTCAGCCGCCCTGCGCTTTTTGCTGAACATCAGCAATGAGCGACAAGCACTCCATTGCCGAGCCCGTCATTCCATGAATGAACAAGCCCCTGCTGCAGAAGGCAGTTTCGCCAAACAATGGATTGGAAATGATTTGGATGATCTTGCCGACCGTCATCCCCAGCGCAGTGTTGTGAATGCCCGCACAGTTAAGCGTCCTTCTTCTGATTAGGCTGCGGATCATCGAATTCAATCTCTTCTCCGCGCCTATAAGCAGAACTGACGTCGCGGGGATCAATTTCAATCTGATTGAGCCGCACTGAACGTACTTTTCTCATCACCAATGTCGAGAAGATGCCAGTACGTCCGATCACTGCCCAGTAGATCAGGATACCGACCGCCGCAACCGCTGCCGCAGCAAAGTAAACGGCTGAAAAACCGAAATACGGAACAAGAAGTCCGAGCGTATAAGGCCCAATACCGACGCCGACATCAAGCAGTACAAAATACGTTGCCGTTGCGCGGCCGACATATTTTTGCGGGCTGACAAACACTGCGAGTGCATGGCACGCTGACGTAATCGTAGCGAACCCCAGTCCGAGTACAAGTGCTCCAGAGAGCAGCATGCCGTTAGAACGAGCCGCACCGATCAGCATCATTGCCACAGCGAGAAAGATCAGCGCCGGATAGACCACAACGCTGCCGCCGAATTCATCAAGCAAACGCCCTGTCACCGGACGACTGATGATCGAAGTGAAGGCGAAGCCCAAGAAAAACACCGAACCGGCCCAGAAGAGTGACAGCGATTGTGAATAGGCGCCGATGTATGCAAGGACGGTTGAATAGCACACGCCGCCCAGCATTGCGATGAAGGATATCGGCAGTGCCTCGAGCTGAAAGAATGTCGAGAACTTTAACGTACGCATTTCTTTCTTCTCGGCCTCTGTCATGCGGTGCGCCGGTGTACGGATGAGCAGAGACAGCACAAAGGCAAGCACGCCCACCGCCGAACAGATCCAGACGGACGCTTCATACATGCCATGCTGTGTAAACCATATGCCGAGAAAGGGACCAATGGCCGACGCAATCGTAACGCCGAGCGTGAAATATCCAATGCCCTCACCCTGGCGTTTGAGCGGAATAATCGTCGCGACGATCGTGGAAGCTGCCGTAGAGGCAAGCCCGTAGGCAAACCCGTGAACCACACGAATTGCCTCAAACTCGAGCATTGACGTAATGAAGAAATAAAGCAGCATCGAAGCGGCATAAAGCGCCGTGCCGCAGCGCAGAACGAATCCGCGCCCCAAACCGTCAATAAAGTGACCTGGCAGAAGGCGGGCAACCAAAGCGGAAATGATGAAAAGACCCGCTGCCAAACCTGCTTCACTCACGTCCGCTTTCCAAACGTGCATGGCATAACTCGTGGTCCAAAGCATCAGCTGGTAATAAACCACGTAGAGCAGAAAGTTGGTGACGATGACAAGCAGGTATTGCTTCGTCCACAAACGATCTTTCATTCTGAACGATCCTCCTGAAAATGTATTTCTGAGGACCGTCATTCTTGTCCAACTCTAAGAGGCTGCAATGTAAAAGCAGCCGTACCCCGCAGTCCTAAGATTGATCTGAAGCCTGCCCCTTACATTCCTGTACTTCTTATGAGATACGCCTTTAGTATTGAATACGCAATATTCACGTATACAAAGGCAAGAGAGATCTTTTAATCAGCCATATCGAAATCGTAAGCACTGTTCAATTCTGGTTTTCCAGTTCGAACAAGGCACGGCAAGCCCAACCGGCTGGTTTAGGCTTCACCTTCATCCTTATTTTCAACAACGCCGTCGCCTCTGGGACGAAGACCGTCCAAATCGACGATGAGCACGTCTTGGTCTTCATCAATAGCGCTGCTCTTCCCCAGAGAAAGCGGCACTTCCCCGTCCTTCCATTCCAATGCTTCACCGGGCAGCATCTGAGCATCATGGTCGAGCACGTAGCACGCGGCGCTGTTGAGCAGAATGAAGGCATCGTGAATATCGGCCGCAGTGGATGGGATTTCCATTTCGAGCTTGTCGAACCTTGCGAGACCATTAGTCCAGGCTTTGAGGCGCGGCAGACCGTCAGCGCCTTCGGGCAGGCGTGAAAGACCGATCCAAAACAGGATGGGCGTAGCGAGCGCCTGCTCGCGCAGCGCCAAAGCCGTTTTGCGGAAATGAACCGGTTCACGCAGCACGTCGCAGTCTAGGAATCCAATAGCCGATTCATTGTCCAGAATCGTAGCGGCTGCGCGGATGAAGAGCGCTGCCTGCGTACTGCGGTGAGTGCCGCCGCCCACGGCAATCATCAGTTCGGACTGCATGCCGCGGATCAATGAACGCCCTTCCGGCCAGAGATAATTTTCTGCCGCACCGTCAATGAAGCGTTCAATACCCATACGTCCCGGCCGTTCGATCACATTGATGACCACTCCGGTGCCCGGCAGCGCCGCAGCAAAAGGCTGCCCCGGACCGCGCTCGTCGGGCAGCACCTCGAGTTCAATGCCCCAGTCTTTGGCAAAAGATTCAATGAAGTCCTCCGCATCCCAGCCGGGACGGCTGAGCGCAGCCGCACCGATAAAGGGCAGCTGCGACTTGAGCATGGCATTGATTTGACGGATTTCTTCTTGAGAATGCATGGATTCGTCGGGAGCGGTCACAGCGGAAACCTCGAACTGATAAAAAAGGAACTGCAGCAAAAATCGAACCTGCAATTTTAGTCAAACCGCAATAATGCCTTAGTCGGAGCGGCTTCGGGTGCTTCACTGCAAACATCCGCTGCTGATCACCTTCAGAAAGGGGCTCCCGCTTTCAATGGCTCAGGATGATGCTAGTCTTTCGATCATTCAATTACTTTTGCGAGATTTCGCTGCCATGACCCATTCCGCGCCTAATGTTCTCGAACGCTTCCTCCGTTATGTCCAGTTCGACACCCAGTCCGATGAGACGAGTGCGGCAGCTCCGTCAACCGCAAAGCAGCTCAAACTCGCTGAAGCCCTCACGGATGAACTTCATCAGCTCGGCATCGGTAATGCAGTGATTGGTCAGGGCGGCGTCGTTTATGCCCACATTCCGGCTTCCTCAGGATGCGAGGACTTGCCCGCTGTCGGCTTTATCGCCCATATGGACACGTCGCCCGATGCGTCCGGATGCCAAGTCAAACCGCAAATCATCCGTTTTGCTGGCACTGATGTTCTGCTCAATCAAACGGAAGGCATCTTCTTTCCTGTTGAGCGCTTTCCTGAAATCAAAAAATACATCGGTGAAGACGTGATCTTTACCGACGGCACTGACGATAAGTCCGGCATTGCCGCCATTATGGATATGGCCGCCAAAATCACCGCTGATCCGACGATTGCTCACGCAAAACTCTGCATAGCATTCACGCCGGACGAGGAAATCGGACGAGGCACCGACAATTTTGACCTGGAACGCTTCGGCGCAGACTGGGCTGTCACGATTGACGGCGGCGAGGTTGGATCCTTGGAGAGCGAAAACTTCAATGCCGACTTTCAGGGGGTCGGCGTTCACCCGGGGAGCTCCAAAGGAAAGATGGTGAATGCGCTACGCATGGCCGCAGCCTTTATTGACGCCCTGCCTGCGGATATGGCGCCCGAAACCACCGAAGGCCGCGAGGGCTTTCTTCACCCCAATCAGCTCGAAGGCACCGTCACGCATGCCAAACTGCACCTTCTGATTCGCGACCACGATCGCGCGCTTTATGAAGAGAAGAAAGTGCTCCTCGAGCGCATTGCCGAGGACATCCAGTCGCGCTTCCCCAACGGCGCAGTGACGCTCTCCGTGAAGGACAGCTATGAAAACATGAAACCCTACATCGACCGCGTGCCGGCCGTCATGGAACATGTTCGGGCAGCGTACCGAGCCGCCGGGCTCGAACCCATTGAGGAGCCGATTCGCGGCGGAACAGACGGTGCGCGGCTCTCCGTCATGGGACTCCCTTGCCCCAATGTCTTCACGGGGGGCCTCAACTATCACGGCATCTATGAATGTCTGCCCGTGAAGTCACTCGAGCTCGCTGCCAAAGTGGCCTTTGAGCTCGCTCTGCAGTCGGGCAAAAAATAAATGAATCGCTGAGGATTTCGTTCTCGGGCGTCAAATCCCAAGTCCGGCAGGAGCGATATCAGTCCTATTCGAAACAGGCCGCTGAGTCTTCT
>ENA-OPRW01002343-OPRW01002343.1-human-gut-metagenome-genome-assembly--contig:-NODE-2343-length-10374-cov-2.056110_pt1 | contig 10374 bp, 5 predicted proteins | sample MGYA00241898_ERZ501890 | MGnify/ENA primary metagenome ERZ501890 (study PRJEB25962, sample SAMEA2042216) | human gut metagenome | biome: human gut; feature: human-associated habitat; material: faeces... | reverse complement strand
GCATTGGACCGGCCGTGATTATCCGCTTCTGGGCAGTATACGGGTAGATGGTAAATCATTCCGTTTCATGGGAATGGACGATATACAGGTGACCTCGGTGATCGGTACGGCCTCGGATGGCCTATGGGAGGCCGATTATACGATGTCTCAGCCTGCCGGAGATTGGTTCGCCGAGGCTTATGATCCGAAAGGTTGGAAGCAGGGAAAAGCCGCTTTTGGAACGGAAGATAATCCCAATTGTTCCACGCCTTGGTCTACAGGAGATATCTGGGTACGTCGTACGTTTGACTGGCCTTCGGATGAGCGAAAGGATGCCCTCTACCTCCAATATTCGCACGATGATAATATCGAGGTGTATCTAAATGGAAAGCAAATCGCTGTGGCAGGGAATGGTCTGGACTATGATTTGCTGAAAGAGATACCGGAAGCGGTGGCGGAAAGCTTGAAGCCTACGGGTAACGTGTTGGCCGCTCATTGCCGGAACAATGGGGGAGGCGCTTATGTGGATATGGGAATCATGCGGAAGGTGAAACGAGGAGATACGTTCGATGAGAAAGCGATCCAGAAATCCGTGAACGTGATGCCTACGCAAACATTCTACACCTTTGAGTGCGGTGATGTAAGTCTGGACTTGATTTTCACGGCTCCCTTCTTGCTGAATGATCTGGAGGCTATGACTTCTCCGTTTAATTATATAACCTATCAAGTCCGCTCCATCGACGGTAAAGATCACGACGTGCAATTATATATGGAAGCCACGCCGCAATGGGCCGTGAATACGATCGATCAAGAGGTGACTTTTGAGAAAACGGAAACCCCTAATTTAATTTACCTAAAGACAGGAACAATCGATCAAGAGGTTCTGGCGAAAACCGGGGATGATGTACGGATTGACTGGGGATATTTCTATTTGGCTATCCCAAAGAAACCGGGAGTCTCCGCCACGATCGACGAGTATTATGCTACGAAGAAAGCTTTCATGACTACTGGTAATTTACCGGCTGGATCGCAAAGTATCTCTTCGGATATGCGCGAGCAAATGACGGTTCTCGCTTATACGGACCCGATCGGCAAGGTCTCCAAGGAAACCGTCTCCGGACATTTGATGATCGGTTACGATGATTTATATTCGATCCAGTATTTCCAAGACAACCGGATGCCTTATTGGAAGCACGACGGAAAGGTGGATATTCATCAGGAGTTCGAGAAAGGGGAGGCTGCTTATGAGGATCTGATGAGACGTTGCGGTTCCTTTGATTCTTCTTTGATGAGCAAGACGAGCGCCGTAGGAGGGAAGAAGTACGCCGAGTTATGCGCTATCGCATATCGGCAGGGGATCGCCGCCCATAAATTGGTGACTGATAAAGAAGGGACTCTCTTATTCCTCTCTAAAGAAAATTTCAGCAACGGTTCTATCGGAACGGTGGATATAACGTATCCTTCCGCTCCTTTATTCTTAGTGTACAATACGGATTTGTTGAAAGGAATGATGAACCCTATTTTCTATTATAGCGAGAGCGGACTGTGGAAGAAACCTTTCCCGGCTCACGACGTGGGTACATATCCCGTTGCGAACGGTCAGACCTACGGTGGCGATATGCCCGTGGAAGAAAGTGGTAATATGCTTGTGCTAGCGACTGCCATAGCGGTAGTGGATGGTAATGCCGATTATGCCGCCCAACATTGGGAGGTTTTGACTACATGGGCGAATTACTTGTTGAAGGAAGGCCTTGATCCGAAGAACCAACTTTGTACGGATGATTTCGCCGGGCATTTCGCCCATAACACGAATTTGTCCATCAAGGCAATTATGGGAGTTGCCGGCTACGGGAAATTGGCGGAGATGTTAGGCAAGACGGATATCGCTAGGCAATATACGGAAGCCGCCCGTGAGATGGCCGCTAAGTGGGTGAAGATGGCGAACGATGGTGATCATTACCGCCTGACTTTCGATAAGCCGGGCACTTGGAGCCAAAAATATAATCTGGTCTGGGATCGCTTGCTGGGCTTGAATATCTTCCCAAAAGAGGTTGCCGCTACGGAAATGGCTTATTACAAGACAAAACAAAATAAATATGGTTTGCCGTTGGATAACCGGGAGGATTATACGAAGTCCGACTGGATTTTATGGTCCGCTTGTTTGACCGGATCGATGGAGGATTTCAATGCGCTGATGGTTCCGGTCTGGAACTACGCCAACGAGACGACTTCACGTGTTCCTCTAAGCGATTGGCATTTTACTTCCGATGGTACGCAACGAGGTTTTCAAGCCCGTTCGGTTGTCGGGGGATATTTTATGAAGATGCTGGAAAAGAAGCTAGGAAAATAATGTCATTCTAAGAAACGGAAGGAGGTCATTCCTTCCGTTTCTTAGTTTTGCGCATATGGATATTCACAGGGAGCGATGCCTGTGATCTTCTTAAATATAAGGCTGAAATACTGTACGTTCGGATAACCTAATTGTCGTGCTACCAAAGCGGGAGTATTACCGTTTTTCAGTAGCATTGTCTTAGCCACGCTCAATCGTTTGAACTGAAAATATTCCTCCAGTGTTTTGCCGGTCTCGAATCTTAACAGGTCGTTGAAGTAAGCGACAGAAAGGTCCAGTTCTGCCGTACAATATTCGGCGGTGGGTAGCTGGCCGTTCTCTAATTTACCGGAAATGATATACTCGTCGAGGAGCCTTTCCAATTTCTCCAAGATAGCCTTGTTCTTATTTTCCCGGGTAATGAACTGTCGCTCATAATAGCGTGTACAATAATCCAATAATAATTCAATGTGGCGGGATAGAATGGTACCACTGTGCGTATCGATGGCATGGTGAAGCGCGTCCTCGATGTTTTCCAGACAACACGTAACTTTGGCTGTCTCACGTTGAGAGAGATGCAGAGCCTCTTCTTTGTGATAAGCGAAGAAGGTATAGTTCTTAATAGGGTTGTCCAATGACGTGTGGAACAATAGGTCGGGATGGAACGCTAAAAGGTACCCTTTGTTGGGTAGCGTATTATTCTCGCTCATGCGGAAAATCTCACCGGGTGTAAGAAACACCATCGTAGCGTTGGAATAATCGTAATACTTACGTCCGCAACAATAGCAACCGTCCGGACAGTCTTCTATCAAGAGGATCGCGTAGAACTCGAACTTTACGGCCTCTTGCTCTAGGTTCGGGCTCTCTAGATTGATGAGGTTTACTTGTGGGTGCAGCGTCTTGCATCCCAAGCACCGGTTACATTCATATACAGTCTTAATATCTAACATCTTCTTGAACGCCTTCTATAGATTCGTTGATAGACCGATCTGCGCACGGTATTCACTTGGCGTGTACCCTACCCGTTTCTTGAATAGCCGACAGAAGTGCTGCGGATATTGGAAACCGAGGGAATATGCGATTTGGCTGACTGTGTCCGCCGTGCCGGAGATACGTTCTTTGGCTAGCTCTTGGATGTATTCCTGCGGTGATTTGCCGGTTTCCTTCTTGAACATGTCACCGAAATAGTTCGATGAGAGGCAAAGCTTGTCGGCAAAGTATTTCACCGTAGGCAATCCGTCCTGTTCGGCGAGTGTACTTTCGAAATACTCATCCAACAGGTTTTCGAAACGTGTCAGCACATCCCGGTTTGTCTTGCCTCGGGTGATGAACTGCCTTTCATAAAAACGCATACAATAATTAAGCAGCAGTTCGATATGGTTTACAAGTAAGGTTTTACTATGTTTATCCACGCCATGTTCCAGTTCCATACGGATGATCTTCAGGCAATCCATCACGATAGATCTTTCTTCTTCCGAGAGATGCAACGCCTCGTTTACCTCGTAAGAAAAGAACGTATATTTCTTTATATTCTTTCCGAGTGACGTTCCACGCAGTAAATCGGGATGAAAAAGAATACCATGTGCGTTTACTTGGACTTTATCGGTGGTCGGGTTTGTTTCCGCTGTTTGCCCGGGGGCGAAGCAAACGATCGTGCCTTCTTGGTAATCGTATGTCTGGCGTCCGTATTTGATATCGCAGGCTTTCTCTAGTTTTAGATACAGCGCATAGATGCCGTAATTGAAGCGGATGAGATCTACACTACTCGTCGCTTTATTCAAATCTATGACACTGACAAGCGGATTTAGGGTTTCGAGGCCATATAGTTTGTTATATAGGTCTACACTATCTAAGTTAAGTATCTTATCCATAGCCGTACGTATTTAATCAATAATTTTGTATGCGAAAATAGAGGATAATTCATATATAGTTATAACCCTAATTACGGATTATATAACCATTGTTACGGATTATGTGTATTTACAGGTTTTCTGGCTGATTCCGCAAAACCTGTAATTGAGGTCATGACATCCGTAATTTATCTACAAAGGGATGCTATTTGAGCTTCTATCTTTGCCATCGTAAAAATAAACAAGGAACGACATGAAGAAGTCATTAAGAGAATTATGTACGGCAATAGCCATATGCTTTTGCGCTACGGGAAATCTGTTCGCTACAGACAATCAATTTAATACCGGTCATACAATGGACAAGAATTTGAATCTAACTAAGGAGTGGGATAAAGTATTCCCACAGAGTGACAAGGTGAGCCATAGTAAAGTTACTTTTCGTAATCGCTATGGCATTACGCTTGCCGCCGATATGTACAAACCCAAGCATGCGGATGGAAAATTGCCTGCTATCGCTATTAGCGGTCCGTTCGGTGCCGTGAAGGAACAATCCTCGGGTTTATATGCGCAGGAATTGGCGGAACGTGGATTTCTGACGATCGCTTTCGATCCGTCATATACAGGCGAGAGTGGCGGAGAGCCTCGTTATGTAGCTTCTCCCGACATCAATACGGAAGATTTCTGTGCGGCCGTCGATTTCCTTTCGACACGTGATGATGTGGATGCGGAACATATCGGTATCCTCGGTATCTGCGGATGGGGAGGCATGGCTCTTAATGCGGCGGCTATCGATACTCGTATCAAAGCGACCGTTACCTCTACGATGTACGATATGAGCCGTGTGAACGCTAATGGCTATTTTGATGCGATGGATACCGACGCACGTTATGAATTGCGCAAGCAACTCAATGAACAGCGTACCGCTGACGCAAAGTACGGCTCATATGCCCTTGCGGGAGGCTTACCCGATACGTTACCCGACGATGCGCCCCAATTCTTGAAAGACTACTACGCTTATTACAAGACGAAGCGTGGTTACCACAAGCGTTCGCTCAACTCGAATGGCGGATGGAACAAGACCTCGGCTTTATCTTTCATCAATATGCCTATACTCTCGTATAGTGACGAGATTCGTAGCGCCGTATTGATTATTCATGGCGAGAAAGCGCATTCACGTTACTTCAGCGAGGATGCTTTCAAGAAACTGAAAGGTGATAACAAGGAATTGCTAATTATACCCGGAGCGAATCATGTGGATTTGTACGATCAGATGAATGTCATTCCCTTCGATAAGATTGAACGGTTCTTTGTAGAAAACTTCAAATAAGATCCATTATGCAACAGATAAAGAATATGGAATTTAGTGGTGAGCGCCCTTTGTTCGCCTCTCACGATTTACAATTAGACAATGTCGTTATTCATGCCGGGGAGTCGGCATTGAGTGTAGCAATATCATAGCCGTAGGCTGTCGTTTTGAGGGTAAATATCCGTTTTGGCACGTGGATGGCTTCACCATCAAGAATAGCCTGTTTACCGAAGGTGGACGTGCCGCGTTATGGTACTCCCAAAATCTAGTGATGACGGATACACGGGTGGAAGCCCCAAAGATGTTTCGGGAGATGGACGGTATCAGACTGGAAAACGTACAACTACCCAATGCTCAAGAAACCCTTTGGCATTGCCGGAACGTGGAATTGATAAATGTGCAAATAGATCATGCTGATTATTTATTTATGCACGGCGAGAACATTAAAATCCGGAACTACGCTCAAAATGGAAACTACTCGTTCCAGTATTGTAAGAACGTGGAAATCCGTAATGCGGTCATCAATTCGAAAGACGCTTTCTGGAATACGGAGAATGTTACCGTATACGATTCCGAGATTAACGGCGAGTACTTGGGGTGGCACTCGAAGAACCTGCGTTTGGTAAATTGCAAGATCTCGGGTACGCAGCCGCTTTGTTACGCCCACGATCTTATGATGGAGAACTGTACGATGGCAGATGATTGCGATCTAGCCTTTGAATACAGTTCCGTGCAGGCGACTATCAACAGCTCGATCCGTAGCGTGAAGAATCCCCGTACGGGAAGTATCACCGCCGAAAGTTATGGTGAGGTAATCCTCGACGAGAACATCAAGGCTCCGGGTAATTGCCAACTGAGGCTATGGAATGAACGTACTTGCTTTTCCGCATAAAGAATATGAGATATAACTTCGATGAAATAGTGCCTCGTACCGGTACGAACTCTTATAAATGGGATAGTGCCGTGGGCACGGATGTACTACCGATGTGGGTGGCCGATATGGATTTCCGTACGGCACCCGTTATTATCGAAGCTTTACGGCAACGTGTAGAACATGGTATTTTCGGTTATACCCAAGTGCCGGATGCATATTACGAAGCGGTGACAGGTTGGTTTGAACGTCGGCATGGATGGCAAATACGGAAAGAATGGATGATTTATACCTCCGGTGTTGTTCCGGCTATTTCCGCCGTTATCAAAGTGTTGACCGAGCCGGGTGATAAAGTACTGGTGCAGACTCCGGTTTATAACTGTTTTTTCTCATCCATCCGCAATAACGGATGTGAGATTATCCGCAACCCTTTGTCTTATGCCCATGATACATTCACGATTGATTATGAGGATTTGGAGAGAAAAGCCGCTGATCCGAGGGTAAAGGTCATGTTGTTGTGTAATCCTCATAATCCCGCTGGAAGGGTATGGACACGTGAGGAATTAAGTCATATCGGCGAGATATGTATCCGTAATGGTTTAACAGTCGTATCGGATGATATACATTGCGAACTCGTATTTCCGGAATATACTTTTACGCCGTTCGCATCTATCTCGGAAGAATTCCTACGGCATTCCGTGACATGCCTGTCACCTAGCAAGGCTTTCAATATAGCTGGATTACAGATCGCCAATATCGTGTGTTCCGATGAGAACCTACGTCGGAAGATAGACCGGGCAATCAATATCAACGAGGTATGCGATGTGAATCCTTTTGGTGTAATAGCTACCATAGCGGCCTATAATGAGGGAGAGGAATGGCTGTCGCAACTGATCGATTATTTATGGCAGAATTACTTATACATGAAAGATTTTTGCGGGAAATATCTGCCGGACTTCCCGATAACCTTGTTGGAAGGCACTTATCTCGTATGGATGGATTGCCGTAAGTTAGGTAAATCATCGGAAGAATTGGAGCACTTGCTGATCGAGAAAGCGAAGCTATGGCTCAATGCCGGAACGATGTATGGAGCAGAAGGCGAAGGTTTCATGCGTTGGAATATCGCTTGTCCACGTTCCTCGCTGATAAAGGGACTGGAACGGTTTAGGAATTTTGTAGGTAGTGGCTGTTAAAGAATAGTGATGATAGAAAACGAGAGAAGGGGAAAACAACAATTGCTTTCCCCTTCTTTCATATATCTCTCGCTAGATAAAAGATTCGTTTTACTCGATCTCGATGCTATGTTTTACCGGAGTAAGAATGAACGTGAACTCATAGTCGCCGTAAGGAATTTGATATTCCGGGAGTGCGATAGTTCCCCAGCTATTTACACAGCCCAATCCCATCTGCACCTTATCGAGACAAAGGTTTGTCAAGTCAGCTTCCTCTACTTCGGGAGAGTGTCTTTGATCCTTCCGGGCACCGTCATCCAAAGACTCGATCGTATAATGTAAAGCGGAAGCGGAGAATGGGGCAGAGGCTACAACCTCGATACCGTTGCCAGCCTCGTTCAGCATTTTCCACCAGCGGATATCCGATTTCGTTCCATTCTCTTGCGGACGGATATACGAATAGAATTGCTCATCTACGGTCTGGCGGTAAATAGCCAAGTCGGCGTTACCCTTGCGGTCGATATAATTCTCCACGGGACCACGGCCGTAGTATTCGATATTCTCGAATGATCTCGGCATCGGCATTTGCATACCGAAGCGGAACATGGGGGATACCTTGGCATTCTTGTCTGCTGTCATTTTCTGGGTAACCTTGATCGCACCCTTGTTATTGATCACGTACGTCAAGTTCAACTTGGCGGATACGGTCGGCATATCGTAAGCGGCCTCTACGATCACTTGCTTGTTCTCCATCCGTTGGTTAAGAGAAGTCAGCTTCATCTCCGGATTCTTCCATGCGGCGTACTTTTTCTGTAGGCCAGCTCCGAAATCATTGTCTGTCGGCGCGCGCCAGAAGTTAGGAGTCAAAGCCTCTCCTTCCTTGATCATGTCTTGGCCGTTTACCTCGTATTTGATCAGATAACCATTCTCTCGATTGAACTCGGTACGGAAACCACAACCTTCCACGATCAGGTAATTCGCATCGCTATCTTGTACGACTGGAGCCTTGGTTTCGATATTGGTTGTCTCCACGTTTTTCAATTCCATAGATGGAGCCTTGTATGGATTCAACGTCAGCTGATCCTTGGCTACGGTATGTCCGGCGGGTAATAAACCCTCACGGTTCTTCAGTTTATAAGATACATTCAGCAACCATTCCGTGCATTGGCAAGTCTCGCCTAGATCCAATCGGATTGTTGATGTTTGCTGGGGAGCTACTTTCAGGTCATCGACACGTCCGCTACGAACAACCTTGCCACCTTTCAGCATTTCCCATTCCAGATAATAAGCGGAAAGGTCACGGAAGAAATTCTCGTTGTACACCTTGATCTCACCTTTCGACAGATCGCCGGGGGTTGTCCAGATATCTTGGTAATAATACCCCACCTCGTACATATGCGGGTTCGGAACACGATCCGGGCTGATCAAGCCGTTATCGCAGAAGTTATTATCGCTAGCGTCGAACTTATTGAAATCGCCGCCATAAGCATAGATCATTTTCCCGTTCTTGCCGGTCCAGCGTACGGATTGATCCACGAAGTCCCAGATGAAGCCTCCTTGATATTTCGGGTATTTACGGATCAAATCCCAATATTCCTTGAAACCACCTTGAGAGTTACCCATGGCATGGGCGTACTCACATTGTATCAAAGGCTTTTGCATGGAGTTGTCCTCGCAGTATTTAGCGCAATCCTCGTAGTTGTAATACATCGGGCAGAAGATATCTGTCTTTCCGGTCTTTCCGGCCTGCTCGTATTGTACGGCACGGCTGGGATCCTCGTTTTTGATCCAATCGTAAGCGGCCTCGAAGTTAGGACCGTATCCCGCCTCGTTACCCAAGGACCAGAAGATTATACTCGGATGGTTGAAACCACGTTGGACGTTACGTTGGTTACGTTCCAGATGCGCTTTCTTATAAGATGGGTTCTTGGCTAACGTTTCCTCGCCGTATCCCATTCCGTGAGACTCTACATTGGCCTCGGCTACGACATAGATACCGTATTTATCGCAAAGATCGTACCAGAAGTTATCATCCGGGTAGTGGCAGGTACGAACGGCGTTCAAGTTGAATTTCTTCATGATCTGTATGTCCTGTATCATGCGCTCGCGTGAAACGACATAACCGCCATCGGGATCCATCTCGTGACGGTCGGCACCCTTGAAAAGAACTGGTTGCCCATTCACGAGTATCTGGGCGTTCTTTAATTCGATCTTACGGAAACCTACTTTTACAGGGATTACTTCGATTGTTTTGCCTCCCTCTTTTAAAGTAGCCCGTAAAGTATATAGATAAGGAGTCTCTGCGGTCCATTTGTGGGGAGAGGAGACTTCTATCGTCGTGCTGACCTTTCCGGAAGCGTTCAAGGATTGGGTAGCGACAGCTTTATTCTGGGCATCCAATAGTTCAAGCTCTACCGTACCTTTACCCTTCATGGTCAGGTTGACAGCCAACGAGCCATTTTGGTATTGAGCGTCCAGATCCGGAGTCACACGTATATCGGCGATCTGTTGCTTTGGGTTACGGGCGTATAAATAACAATCACGTCCGACACCGCTGTAACGGAAGAAATCTTGGTCTTCCAGATAAGTGCCATCACACCAGCGGAATACTTGGAAAGCGATCAGGTTTTTTTGTCCGGGTTTCAAGTAAGGAGTTAAGTTAAACTCCGCTTCCAGCTTGCTATCTTCGCTATAGCCTACGTACTTCCCGTTTACCCACAAATACATATTGGAGGTAACGGAGCCGAAATGGGCGATGATCTCTTTTCCGTTCCAGCCGGCAGGAACCATGATCTCACGGCGGTAGGAACCCACATGGTTATTAACGGTAGGGACCTCGGGTGGGTTGTTCTTAAATTGCTCGCGCC
>ENA-OPRW01002342-OPRW01002342.1-human-gut-metagenome-genome-assembly--contig:-NODE-2342-length-10376-cov-3.435907_pt1 | contig 10376 bp, 6 predicted proteins | sample MGYA00241898_ERZ501890 | MGnify/ENA primary metagenome ERZ501890 (study PRJEB25962, sample SAMEA2042216) | human gut metagenome | biome: human gut; feature: human-associated habitat; material: faeces... | reverse complement strand
ATCAAATATTCAGACAATTCAAACAAAAAAGAATAGTTTGAAAATTATTAAAGAAAAATATAAAAAATGTATTGACAAATAAAAGGCGGAGTGGTATTATTAAGTCAATCCAAAAGAAAAGAAGTTCCTGACGAGAAAGGGAATTTCAAAAAGATATTTTTTTAATCTGTTACATAGTTTCATATATACTCGCCAAGAGTATAAGATGAAGAGCCAGATCAGAAAAGGGTAACAAGAATAATTGTTATTTGAAGGTTAGAAAGTTTTAAAAAAGCAACTATACATTTTGGTTATGAGCGTTTTGTAAGCGGAGTGTGTAGAGAACAATTTTTAAAATTGATAATTTATAATAATAAAAGAAAATTGATATCTGACTTCTGAACAGAAAAAAGTATAAGAGAAAAAAAATATCCGGATAAAATTTTGGAACGAGAACGAAAGGAAGGAGGCTTTGACCGTTGGATATTTCATCATCTAAAACTCAATATGTTAATGGTATGGCAAATGTAAATTCCTGTGAGATGAGCCTTAACCATAGATTATAATCCGGTAAGAGAAAAGTTAATGATAAAAAAGGTCGGAGTAGTAGATAAACCGGAAGCGATTATAAGATATAAAAAGATTCAGCATTTGTTGACATATTGAAGTAAATACCACAGTAATTCAAGATCAGAAAATGTGTAAAGAAACATTCATTGATAAGTAAATTTAACAGTGACGAGAAAGCTGATAAATACAAAAATTGAATTACCTGATTATATAAAATAACAAAAGATCAGAATTGATCAAAATCGATTCATATGATTTCATTTTTATAAATTTTATAAAATCTGAATATCATATGAAATGCTCAAAGAACTTACAGGAATAAGAATTACTTAATTCCTCCGATATAAAAATAAAAATTATAAAATAAAAATTACAATTGAATATTCCGAGACAGCCATTTAAAAGATGGCTGTCTCCTTTTTTTCTGTTACCAGCTCCCAATTTGTGAATTTTTTGTAATATTTTTTTAACATTTCTGAAAAATATCAGCCGTAATTTTTGACATTGACAACGCTCTATGATACACTTAGTAAGTAAAATTATAAGACTTTTGTTTTCCGTTTCTGGTACAAAAGTCAGACTTACTGAGGAAAAGTAAAATAATTAATAATAATCATATGAGGTGAGAAACGTTGGATAAATATGAATATCGCGCAAAGACAGAGCAGATGCTTGCGTATGCCGAACAGAAGTCTTACCAGAAAGCGATGTCGATTGCAGATACGATCGACTGGCGTAAAGTAAAAAATACCGCCATGCTCTCTACCGTAAGCGAAATCTATGAAAATGCGGGGGAACTTGGTAAAGCACGTGATACCTTATTTATTGCGTATGATAAAGCACCTTCCAGCAGAAAGGTTGTATACCGCCTGGGAATTATTTCTCTGAAGCTGGGACATTTCGATGAAGCAGCTGATTGCTACGAAGAATTTGTCAAGCTTGCTCCGAAAGATCCAAACCAGTACATTCTCCGGTATAAGATCTTAAAAGCACAGAAAGCGCCAGTCAAAGAACAGATTGAAGCTCTTGAAGATTTCAAGCATTCTGAATACGTTGAAAAATGGGCATATGAACTTGCCAGATTATACGCTGAAGCCGGTATGACTTCCGAATGTCTTGATGAATGTGATGATCTGATTCTCTGGTTCAGCGAAGGTACTTATGTATACCAGGCAATGCGTATTACCGGTGCAGCTGATCCTACAAAGCCATTAAATGAGACATTAAAGGGTAAACTGCCTCAGAGAAAGATCGTTACCAGCGCAGCAGCCGGATATTCTTCTTATGGAAACCAGATCGGTCTGGCAACCGGTTATGTAAAAGAATTATATCATCCAGGTTATGTAGCTAAGAGAATGGAGATCGGTGCTGTTATGGGCGCTGCTCCAAGAAAATACGTAAAGCGCTTAACCTCTGATCCGGGAGATATCATTATCCTTTTAGGCGGACGTACCGGCCGTGATGGTATCGGCGGTGCTACCGGCTCTTCCAAGGTACACACCACGGCTTCTATTGAGGTGTGTGGTGCAGAGGTACAGAAGGGAAATGCACCTACTGAGCGTAAGATCCAGAGAATGTTCCGCCGCCCGGAAGTAAGCTCTATTATTAAAAAATGTAATGACTTTGGTGCAGGCGGTGTATCTGTTGCCATTGGCGAACTGGCTGCAGGTCTTCAGATCGACCTTGACAAGGTGCCTAAAAAATATGCAGGACTTGACGGCACTGAGATCGCGATTTCCGAGTCACAGGAACGTATGGCAGTGGTTGTTGATCCGGCAGATGTAGAGAAATTCTTAGGCTATGCAGCTGAAGAGAATCTGGAAGCAGTTACCGTTGCAGTTGTAACTGAAGATCCAAGACTGGTGATGAACTGGAGAGGAAAGACCATTGTAGATATCAGCCGTGCTTTCCTTGATACAAACGGCGCTCATCAGGAAGCAGATGTTACCTTAGAGGTTCCTGCACATGAGGGAAATCTTTTTGATAAGAAAGAAGTAGGAAATGTAAAAGATAAATGGCTGAACATGCTGTCCGACTTAAATGTGTGCTCACAGAAGGGACTGGTAGAGCGTTTTGACGGTTCTATTGGCGCAGGTTCTGTATTTATGCCATTTGGCGGCAAATATCAGCTGACAGAAACACAGTCCATGGTAGCAAAGCTTCCTGTATTGGAAGGACATACCGATACCGTTACCATGATGAGCTATGGCTTTGATCCATATCTTTCCAGCTGGAGCCCATACCATGGTGCTGTTTACGCAGTTATCTCTTCTGTGGCAAAGATCGTGGCAGCAGGTGGTGATTATAGAAAGATCCGTTTTACCTTCCAGGAATACTTCCGCAGAATGAGCAGTGATCCAACCAGATGGAGCCAGCCGTTTGCAGCACTCCTTGGTGCTTACAATGCACAGATGGGCTTTGGACTTCCTTCTATCGGCGGTAAGGACAGTATGTCAGGTACTTTTGATGATGAACACGGTGAGATCAATGTACCTCCTACACTGGTTTCATTTGCAGTAGATGTAAACAACTGCAAGAACATCATCACTCCTGAATTTAAGAAAGCAGGAAGCAAGATCGTAGAATTTAAGATTAACCGTGATAACTATGATCTGCCGGATTATGCCCAGATCATGGATGGCTACGGCAAGTTGTTTGAAGATATCAAAGCAGGAAAGATCCTTTCTGCTTATGCAGTAGAAGGCAGAGGTGCTGCTGAGGCTGTGAGCAAGATGGCATTCGGCAACAAGATGGGTGTTAAGATCGAGCATAATGTAGATCCAAGAGATTTCTTTGGCGCAGGCTGGGGCAATATCGTATGCGAAGTAGCAGAAGGAAAAGTGGGAGAACTTTCTATTCCATATACTGTACTTGGCGAAGTAACAGACAAGGGTGTATTTGAATATGGAAATACCACCATTACCATGGATGAAGCTTTAGCAAGCTGGATGAAGACCTTAGAGGACGTATTCCCAACTGTTACAGGCAAAGAAAAGACAGGCGAAGCTGCAAAGATAGAAGAAAAGCTTTACGATACAGATACTATTTACATCTGCGACCACAAGCTGGCACAGCCGGAAGTATTTATCCCTGTATTCCCTGGTACTAACTGCGAGTACGACAGCACAAAAGCCTTTGAACGTGCAGGCGCAAAGGTAGTAACAAAGGTATTTAAGAACTTAAGTGCACAGGATATCCGTGAGTCTGTAGAAGAATACAAGAAAGAGATCGCAAAGGCACAGATCATCATGTTCCCAGGCGGCTTCTCCGCTGGTGATGAGCCAGACGGTTCCGCTAAATTCTTTGCAACTGTATTCCGCAATGCAGTGATCAAGGAAGAGGTAGAAAAGCTGTTAAATGAACGTGACGGACTTATGCTTGGTATCTGCAACGGTTTCCAGGCCCTGATCAAGTTAGGCCTTGTTCCGGAAGGAAAGATCACAGAGCAGAAGCCAAATTCTCCTACACTGGCTATGAACACCATTGGACGCCATATTTCCAAGATGGTTTACACCAAGGTTATGACAAATAAGTCCCCATGGCTGGCAGAAGCAAAACTGGGTGGTGTATACTGCAATCCGGCTTCCCACGGTGAAGGACGTTTCGTAGCAGACGAAGCATGGCTCCACCGCCTGATCGCAAATGGCCAGGTAGCGACCCAGTATGTAGACGATAAGGGCAATGTGACCATGGACGAATACTGGAATCCAAACGGTTCCTACATGGCAATCGAAGGTATCACAAGCCCGGATGGCCGTATCCTTGGTAAGATGGCTCACTCTGAGAGAAGAGGCGAGGCAGTTGCCATGAACATTTACGGCGAACAGGATATGAAGATCTTTGAGTCTGGTGTGAAGTACTTTAAGTAAGAGTAAGCTATGACACAGGTAGTGTAATATTGTAAAATGTCCCGGAAGAAGGTCTTGAGAAATTCGGATTATCTTCCGGGATTTTTGTATTGATGAAAAGGGGGAAAATTTAATAAAATAAAGTTTAGAATACCAGTTGACGGGAAGCATATTTTATATTATATATTGATATATATGGCCGGTATACCGGTATGCCGATGCAGGATGATCATACATGTTACCTACATATGTTTCATGTATCAGTAAATATAAAACAGTGCCCTAAAGGGCGCGGAAAGAGGAGAAGCGATGAAAGTACCTTTTAGTGTGGATCTTACAGGAAAAACAGCCATTGTAACAGGAGGAAGCGGTGTGCTTTGTTCTGCTATGGCATATGGTCTGGCTGTGAACGGGGCGAAAGTTGCCATTATCGGGCGCAATAAGGAAAAACTGGCGAAAATGTCTGAGACCCTTACAGAAAATGCCAAAAATGAATACAGCAAAGAAGCAACAGTAAAAGGCTACAGCTGCAATGTACTGGATAAAGAAGAACTGGTAAAGACTTATGAGCAGATCAAAGCAGCGCTGGGAAGCTGCGATATCCTGATTAACGGCGCGGGGGGAAACCAGCCGGGAGCCATTGCCTCTGTAAAAATGTTAAAGAAGGAAAAACAGGAGGACGATTATTCTTTCTGGGATCTGAAGGAAGAGAATATCAGAAATGTAATGGATCTGAATTACATGGGAACCTTACTGCCTATCCAGGTATTTACCAGAGATATGGTGGAAAAGAGAAAGGGAAGCATTATCAATATCGCTTCTGTTTCCTCTATCCTTCCTCTTTCCAAGGTTATGGCTTATTCCAATGCAAAAAGCGCTGTCCAGAGCCTGACTCAGTGGCTGGCGATCCACTTTGGACAGAGTGGCATCCGCTGCAATGCCATTGTACCGGGATTTTATGCAGCAGAGCAGAACCATGATCTGTTATTTAACAAGGATGGCTCCTACACAGACAGAGCCGGAGACATCATTGCCGGAACTCCTATGGGACGTTTTGGTAATCCAGAGGAGCTGATCGGCGCAGCCCTGTTTTTGGCAAGTGATGATGCAGCCGGCTTTGTAAATGGCATTGTACTGCCTGTAGACGGCGGTTACAGCGCTTTCAGCGGGGTATAATTGGGCTCATGACCAATCTCAGGTCAAACCAACGCTATATGCATTAATTTAAAATTTTCTGGTAGGCGAACCGGGGATCTCCGGCTTCGCTTCCGGAACATAATGTGATCTTTCCGCAGAAAGTATAGCCATTTTTGGCTAATGCTTTCTGCATGGAGAGATTGTCCGGATGGGTGTCGATACGAATGTTTCTGACACCCTTTTCTTTTGCAAATGCCTCAGAATAAGAGAAGAGGCTTGCAGCCAATCCTTTTCCTTTGTGTGCCTCGGATACGCAGACTCTGTGGAAAGCAAAATAAGGCTCGTCATTCAGCCAGGCGCCGTCGATAACAGCGTAGTCGGCTTCAGGACCGGGCACAACGGTGATCATGCCTAAAACTTCTCCATTTTCTTCCAGGACATGTACAACGCTTTTTTCAATGCCTTCTGTAAGCCCCTGTTCGTTTGGTTCTCCCTTTTGCCACTGGTCAATATTTCTAGCCCGAAATCCTTCTTTGGCTTCTTCTACCATTTTCATCATGGCAGGCAGGTCTGCTGTTTGGGCGGTTCTGTAATTTAACATAGGGATACCTCCTTTTAACTCTTTCGTCATTTATATTATTTTAGTAACAGTATAATCACAGTCTTAAGGATTTTCAAGGCAGTCAGCCTTGCATTTTTTACATGTGAGAATTATAATAGTGAAAAATAAAAAGATATATTCCTACAGGATATATCTGAATATCCGGTGGAAAGGAAGCAGAAGAGATGACTACGAAACTTACAAGAGAACAGGGACTGGAATTACTGAAAAAATACAACAAAGAGCCATTTCACATCTTACATGGACTGACTGTAGAAGGTACTATGAGATGGTTTGCAAATGAACTGGGATATAAAGAAGACGCAGATTTCTGGGCAATGGCAGGACTTCTTCACGATATTGACTTTGAAATGTATCCGGAACAGCACTGTATCAAGGCAGAGGAACTGTTAAGAGAAGCAGGGGCAGAAGAAGAACTGATCCATGCTATCTGCAGCCATGGATATGGTATTGCCTGTGATGTAAAGCCGGAACATGAGATGGAAAAGGTGCTGTTTGCAGCAGATGAACTTACAGGTCTTGTAGGAGCAGCAGCCAGAATGCGTCCTTCCCGCAGTGTAATGGATATGGAGGTTTCCAGCCTTAAAAAGAAATTTAAAGATAAAAAGTTTGCTGCCGGATGTTCCAGGGATGTGATCCGTGAAGGTGCAGAAAACCTTGGCTGGACGCTGGAAGAATTAATGGAAAAGACCATTCTTGCCATGCGTTCCTGTGAAGAGTCTATAAATAAGGAAATGGAAGGCTGATAAAGGCTGACATAGAGGCAGGGACAAGGATCAGGCCACAGTGTTAAGAGAAAGACAGAATGACTACAAAAGTATGCCGCACAAAGACATTTGTCCTTGTGCGGCAAATTTTTTGGCTCAAAACTATTGACATGATGAAAAAAGTACGGTATCATTTGCACTTGTAACGCACTAAATCAGAGACTGATCAAAAAGGTGTGTTTTACTACGATTTAAGGGAGATAAAGATCATGAAGAAAGTGGTTAAGTTCGGAGGCAGTTCACTTGCAAATGCAAAGCAGTTTAAAAAAGTGGCTGACATCATTAAAGCGGATAAGTCCAGAAGATATGTAGTTCCGTCTGCACCAGGCAAGCGCAATGACAAGGACGAAAAAGTAACCGATATGCTTTATGCATGCTATGATGCAGTAGCAGAGGGACGTTCTTACAAGAAGATCCTTGACAAGATCAAAGAAAGATACAATGAGATCATTGACGGACTGGATCTGAACCTGAACCTGGATCATGAATTTGATAAAATTGAAGAAAACTTCCTTGCAAAAGCAGGAAGAGATTACGCTGCTTCCAGAGGCGAATACTTAAATGGTATCGTTATGGCAAATTATCTGGGATATGAATTCATCGATGCTGCAGAAGTTATTTTCTTTGATGATAATGGAAACTTTGAAGCAGATATTACGGATAAAGAGCTTTCTGAGCGATTAGAGCATGTAGAGAGAGCAGTTATCCCTGGATTTTACGGTTCCCGTCATGACGGTACTGTAAAGACTTTCTCCAGAGGTGGTTCTGATGTAACCGGTTCTATCGTTGCAAAAGCCATCCATGCAGATCTCTATGAGAACTGGACCGATGTTTCCGGATTTTTAGTAGCTGACCCAAGGATCATCAAGGATCCTGAGGTTATTGAAACCATCACTTATAAAGAACTTCGTGAACTGGCTTACATGGGCGCAAGTGTTCTTCACGAAGATGCTATTTTCCCGGTACGTAAGGAAGGTATCCCGATCAATATCCGCAACACCAACCGTCCGGATGATAAGGGAACCCTGATCGTAGAGACCACCTGTCGCAAACCGCGTCATACCATTACCGGTATTGCAGGTAAGAAGGGCTTCTGCTCTATCAACATTGAAAAGGCAATGATGAATTCTGAGGTTGGTTTTGGGAGAAGAGTTTTAAGCGTATTTGAAAAATACGGTATTAATTTTGAACATATGCCATCTGGCATTGATACTATGACTATTTTTGTCCATCAGTCTGAGTTTGAGGCTTATGAGCAGTCTGTAGTAGCAGGTATCCACAGAGCTGTAGAGCCGGATACCGTGGAACTGGAATCTGATCTGGCGCTGATCGCAGTAGTGGGAAGAGGAATGCGTTCCAACAGAGGCACTGCAGGCCGTATCTTCTCCGCACTGGCACATGCAAGAGTCAATGTAAAGATGATCGATCAGGGATCCAGTGAATGGAATATCATTATCGGTGTTAAGAACGCTGATTTTGAGACTGCTATCAAGGCGATTTATGATATCTTTATTACTGTAGATTTATAAATTGTTGGGGGAAAACTATGAATTATGGAATGAGATGCCATGACCTCTGCCCAAAGACGGATATTGATACACTGGTAAACACAATTGCTGCCAATCACGTAGATCAGATCCAGCTGGCGATGGGAAAATCCATCGCCGGATATAATTTTGATCATGGTCATTATTCGCCTGGATTTGCACGGATGATCAGAAAAAAACTGGATGAAAATGATATTCATGTGGCTGTACTGGGGTGCTATATCAATCCTGTAAATCCAGATGAGAAAGAACGCCAGAAAGCAGTAGCAAAGTTTATTGAACATTTAAAATATGCGAAGGTTATAGGCGCCGACATGGTGGGAACGGAAACAGGACGTTATGATGCAGGTTTTAAGGTAGTTCCCTATACCTATACAGAAGGCTGCTATCAGTTGTTATTAAAGAGCATGAGGGAAATTGTATCTGCTGCGGAGAAATTAGGGGTGATCGTGGGAGTAGAGGCGGTTCATGATCATACTCTTTACTGCCCGGAGATCATGAGGAGATTTTTAGAAGACATTGATTCTCCAAATGTGGAAGCAATTTTGGATCCGGTAAACCTGATCAGTGCAGAGCATGTTGCAGATCAGGATGAAGAGATCAATAAAGCATTTCGTCTTTACGGAGATCGTATTTCGGTTGTTCATGTAAAGGATTTCGTGATGAAAGAAGGAAAACCGGAATTTGCCCATGTAGGGGAAGGTCTGTTCCATTATGAACCTTTAATGAAAAACCTGAAAAAAGACAAGCCTTATATTACAATGCTTCTGGAAAATTCCACAAAAGAGCGGTATCATCAGGATGTAGAGTATTTACAAAAAATATACGATGCAGTATAAAAGCCGCTATATGCAGACACACAGTTTTGGGACCGAAAGGTCCCATTTTTGCGTTGTAGAGTAATGGGTAATATGGTATGATACCACAAGAGGATTTTTAAGATCATAAAGGGTCTGTGGGTATTTGCTATGGAAGAAATGTATGTATATAAAAATCAGAAAAAGTTAAGATGGGGCTATACCACCGGTACCTGCGGGACGGCGGCTTCTATGGCAGCGGCTCTTATGCTCCTTGGACAGAAACGGGTGGGTCAGGTGAAAGTCTCTACACCTAAGGGGCTAGACCTGGATCTAGAGATCGAGGAGATCCGTTTTACAAAGGAGCAGGCAGTCTGCGCTGTGCGAAAGGACTCCGGAGATGATCCGGATGTGACCAATGGGATCGCTATCTATTCCAGAGTATCATTTAGGGATGATAAACCGGAGACAGAAGGCTATATCTGGGAAAATGAGGTTATCCGGCTTCATCTTACAGCAGGAGAGGGCGTGGGTATCGTTACAAAGCCGGGACTGGCCTGTGAAGTAGGAAAACCTGCTATTAATCCGGTACCAAGGGAAATGATCTTTACCCATGTGGAAAGAGCCTGCAGACAACATGGATTTCAGGGCAGTCTGCATATTGAAATATTTATTCCTCAGGGAATAGAAATCAGCAAAAAGACCTTTAATCCCCGTATGGGTATCAAAGGCGGTATCTCCCTTTTGGGGACCAGTGGCATGGTAGAGCCTATGAGTGAGAAAGCACTTACCGATACCATACAGTTAGAATTGCATCAGAAACATGTGGCCGGGCTAAAAAGCATGATTCTGACACCGGGAAATTATGGGGAAAGCTTTTTACGGGATGAGTTGAATGTAAATCTGGATTACGCTGTAAAGTGCAGTAATTTTATTGGTGACTCTCTGGACATGGCAGTGCAAGAAAATATTGAGGAGGTACTGTTAGTCGGACATGGAGGAAAGCTGATCAAGCTGGCAGCTGGTGTGATGAACACCCATTCCTCTGTAGCAGATGGAAGAATGGAAACTCTGGCAGCCTGGGGTGGTGCCTGCGGTGCAGGACCGGA
>ENA-OPRW01002337-OPRW01002337.1-human-gut-metagenome-genome-assembly--contig:-NODE-2337-length-10408-cov-2.227953_pt1 | contig 10408 bp, 8 predicted proteins | sample MGYA00241898_ERZ501890 | MGnify/ENA primary metagenome ERZ501890 (study PRJEB25962, sample SAMEA2042216) | human gut metagenome | biome: human gut; feature: human-associated habitat; material: faeces... | reverse complement strand
GAATGAACAAAAAGGCCCGGTTTCTCCCGAAGAATTAATTCGCAACGGGGTAACGAAAAACTCCCTCGTGTGGAAAAACGGTATGGCCCAATGGCTCCCGGCAGGAGAAGTTCCCGAACTTGCGAAATTGTTCACGAACGAAACCTCCACACCTTTATCACCCCCGCCATTCCCTCCCACACCACCTCAACCACCGGTAAACAACAATTCCAAACCGGACAACTGGCTAGTATGGGCAATCCTATCAACCATTTTGTGCTGTTTGCCGCTAGGGATTGTCTCCATCATCTATGCCACGAAAGTGGACAACCTCTGGAATTCCGGTCAGCAAGAGGAAGCGATAAAAGCTTCTAACATGGCAAGATTATTTTTCTTCTTGGCATTAGGTGGAGGTGTACTCGCCGTCATCATCGGGTTCGTCAGCGGATTAACAAGTGTACTGATGGGAGGAGGTTATTATTAATATTCGAATGAATGTATTCGTTCGGACATTTTAAGAAAATAGGCCTCATACTAATTATACTACTCGGGATCATCCTGTTCTTCATTGATCCCGAGTATTCGGCATTTATACCAAAATGTCCCTTCCGTTGGTTCACGGGACTCGATTGTCCGGCATGTGGTAGCCAAAGGGCAATTCATCAATTATTACACTTGAATATCAAGGGAGCTTTCGGGTATAACCCGTTCCTTATTCTTTCTATTCCTTATCTAATTGCTCTTGTAATCACGCAATGGTTTGACCCCCGAAATAAATTAGCCCGGCTAAAAAGGATCTGCCATCACCGGATAGTCGTCAACACGTACTTAATATTAATCATAGTATGGTGGATCGCCCGGAATATCCTGCCTTTCCTCCGGGGTTCCTTACCACCAACCATATAGCACCTTGACATCAATTTCACATCAAAAACACTGGCGAGTATTCTTGCTATGAAGATACTATGTTCATGCTATGTTCATGATCCCGCCCAACGTCGAAGAAGACATAGACCTTCCACGAACAAAGCCATGACTTTCTTCCCTGTACCATCACGCGAATTCTTTATATCGAACCTCGTTAAAATAAAAATTATCATGTACATTTGTCGTTACACTTTGTAAAAACTAAAAATAACATACCGGATATGTCAAAAAGAGAATGGACTACAATCAAAGAATATGAAGACATTCGATTTGAATTCTTCGAAGGAATAGCTAAAATAACCATTGACCGCCAGGAGGTTTATAACGCTTTCCGCCCGCAAACCAATTTCGAAATGCTGGATGCCATAAATATCTGTCGGGAACGGAGTGACATTGGTGTTGTTGTACTCACGGGGGCCGGGGACAAAGCGTTTTGTTCCGGAGGAGACCAGAAAGTGAAAGGAATAGGAGGCTACATTGATGAAAACGGGGTTCCCCGCCTCAACGTACTCGACCTGCACAAAGCCATCCGTTCTCTTCCGAAACCCGTCATCGCCATGGTAAACGGGTATGCCATCGGCGGAGGCCACGTGCTTCATGTCGTGTGTGACCTCACGATCGCTTCCGAGAATGCCCGTTTCGGACAAACAGGACCTAAAGTCGGTAGTTTCGACGGGGGATTCGGTTCCTCGTATCTCGCCCGCCACGTGGGCCAGAAGAAAGCTCGTGAAATCTGGTTCCTTTGCCGCCAGTACACCGCCAAAGAAGCCGAAGAGATGGGGATGGTAAACAAGGTGGTTCCCTTCGATCAACTGGAAGATGAAACCGTGGACTGGTGCAAGACCATCATGCAACGCAGCCCGATGGCTATCCGCATGATCAAACGGGCATTGAATGCCGAATTGGACGGTCAACACGGATTAATGGAATTCGCCGGGGATGCCACCCTGATGTACTATCTCATGGAAGAGGCACAAGAGGGTAAAAACGCCTTCCTGGAGAAACGAGACCCGGACTTCAAAAAATTCCCCAAATTCCCATGACAAGGAAATTCGCATCTTTTTAGTATCTTTGTTATCACAAGGGTTTTTCATAAAACACGATGCAACATAATTTCGACATAACAAACAACGGGGAAATCGTTGATGCACTTATAAAAGGAGATGAAGCAACTTTTGCCATGGTCTACAAAAGCTACTTCACCTCCTTAAGAAATTATGCCACCACCATCCTCTCGGATCAAGAAGCCGCTTATGAAATTGTTCAGAATCTTTTTGTCACCTTATGGGAAAACCGGAAAAAACTAGACCGGGAAAAATCTCTCCGCAACTATCTTCTTCGGGGAACTCACAATAATTCACTACGCTACCTCAAAACCCACTCCCTTCATCAACTGCATCACGAACAGATAAAACAGGAGACAAGCGAAGAAGAAGAAAATACCATCAACCATGATCCCCCGACAGATCCCGAAACCCTACTGGCTAACATCCTTAACGAGCTACCGGAAAGAAGTAAACAAGTGGTCATCATGAGCCATATCGAGAATAAAAAAAGTACTCAAATCGCCAAAGAACTGGGTATTTCTGCCCGGACCGTAGAAACGATTCTCTACCAGGCCATGAAAAAACTTCGGGCAAAAGCAAAAAAATAACATTTTCGAATACGTAGTTTCGAAAAGTCAAGTATTATATAAACAGATTAGAGAGAAACACGCATGAAAACAAATGCAGGGAAATATTTGGAACGCCCCATCGGGGAGAACGAGGAAGAGTTACTAGAGGAAATATGGAACTCTCTTCCCCCCGTGGAAAACGACGATCAAATGTTGGACGAAAACTATCGGAACGTGAAACAAAGAATACATAAACATACCTTCAGACGCCGTATCATCTACATTTCAAGTAGTGCAGCCGCGGTATGCTTATTTATACTTTTGCTATTCAGCCCCGAATCATCCGAAAAATCTCCTGTATTTGCACAATTAAATGATATGGGCATATCTATCAGCGAACAAAAAGTTCAATTCATGATAGGAGATTCCATCGTGGCCAACCTGAACACGTCAGCCAGAATGAATGCCACCCCAAACGCGAAGACGACCTTACAAGCCGCCACGGGTGAGGAAATTACCCTGCAAGAGGAGACCCCACTCAAGATATACGTCCCCGCAGGAAAGCGTTTCGATCTAGAACTGACGGACGGCACTCACGTGTGGTTAAATTCGGACACATGGCTCGAATACCCGGCAACATTCGCCTCTGCCAAAGAGAGACGGGTAAAAATAGAGGGAGAAGGTTTCTTCGACGTCAAACCGGATGCCACAAAACCTTTTCACGTGGAAATCCCCGGAGGAGAATCCATTCGGGTATTGGGGACCAGTTTCAACGTTTCAGCTTACTCGGATAACGAAGAGAATATCACGACATTGGTTACCGGGAAAATTGAATACTCACTCCCCACACGAACTGAAGCCATCGCCCTCTTACCCAATGAACAAGTGCGGGTAAACAAAACGACGAAAGGAGTCACGAAAAACGAGGTAAACACCTCCGAATTCGCCATGTGGAAAGAAGGAATCCTCTATTTCAACAATGAGAAATTACCCGCACTGGCAAAACAGCTTGCCCGAATGTACGGCATTGAAATAAAAGTAGCAGAAAAATACAACGATACTTGCTTCTCCGGTATGATCCGGTATGAAAGAGGTATTGATTATATCACGAAATTATTAACAACAACAAGTAATATAACGTGTAGCATTGAAAACGGTATCATTCATCTGAAGTAAAAACAAAGGAATAACATATTGAATATCTGACCGAGGACATTATCAAAACGTAATGCCGGGGGGATTGTATACTCAAAAAAATAACACCAAATACAAAACCTAACGATCAAATAAAATGAAAGAGAGAACATTACCGGACAAAAGTACCTAGAAAACAGTAGCAACATATTAGCGAAAAAATATCGAATGTAGATAATAACTCAAAAAAGGAAAGACTTTATCACGGATAAAGCCCTGAGATTTGTGACCCTAAAAAAAGGTTTATCAAGCAAATAAACAACTAACAATCAATTAATAACAGTAACATAAATATCATGAAAGAAGACACTTCATCCAATCTTAGACAAGTAATTCCCTGGACCCAGTTCACGGGAAAAATGATCTTGCCTCTTTTCCTGATCATCGTATTTTGCAGCATGACCTACAATTCACATGCGCAGGAAATGCGTCTCAATCTTAAACTGGAAAATACGACCCTTCTGGATGCTATCAAACAGATCAGCACCACCACGGGAATGGAATTCTTTTACAATGCAGGACAGGTCAAAGCTTATGACAAACGCATCTCTAAGGAATTCACAAACGCCCCACTAACACAAGTACTGGAATTTTTGTTGGACAAAACACCTTTCACGTACAAACTGGAAGATAAAACGATCGTTATCGTACAACGTCCGGCACAAGCTAATACCCCCAAGATAAAACTTATTGAGCTAAAAGGTGTCGTGTTTGATAAAGATACCCGTGAACCCCTTCCCGGCGTAACCGTCATGATCGAAGGAAGTCAGCAGGGTACTGCAACCAACGCCAATGGAGAATTTATTTTCCCTATCGATTCGGGGAACTACAACATCATATTTTCTTTTATCGGTTACGAAAGATTAGTAAAAAAATTCAACGGTAACAACAGTGCGGAATTTCGGGAAATACACACATACAAACACATACAGCTTACCCCCGCCGTGGAAACCATCGAGGACGTCGTGGTAACCGGAATATACCGAAGAAAAAAAGAGAGTTTCACGGGATCGGCAAGCACGTACAAGGTGGAAGACTTGAAAGCCGCCGGTACACAAAATGTACTTCAAAGTATCAGAACGCTAGACCCCTCTTTCAAGATTAACGTCAATAACCAATTCGGCTCAGACCCGAACCGGTTGCCGGACGTGGAGATTCGAGGCAAGAGTAGTGTCATGGGATTAAAAGAAGAATACGGAACCGATCCGAACCAACCGTTATTTATATTGGACGGATTCGAAACGGATCTACAGACTGTCATGGATTTGAACATGAACCGGGTAGCCTCCGTAACACTTTTAAAGGACGCCGCCTCCACAGCGATTTACGGTTCAAGAGCCGCCAACGGTGTATTGGTTATTGAAACGAAAGTTCCGGAAAAAGGAGTTCTTTCACTCTCGTACAAAGGAGATTTCAGCATAACCATGGCTGACCTATCGGACTATAACCTCATGAACGCACGGGAGAAATTGGAGTTTGAAACCAGAGCGGGAAGATACACTAGCACCACAAACGACCCGATGGACCAAATCACGCTGGACAATCTCAGAAACCAACGTTTACAAGACATCGAACGAGGCGTCAACACCTACTGGCTCAGCGAACCGATTCGCACGGGTTTCGTTCAGAAACACAACCTCTACGCCGAAGGAGGCGAGGAACGCATCAGATATGGTCTAGGTTTAAGTTACGGCAACACGCAAGGCGTCATGAAAGGCTCAGATCGTCAAACGATAAGCGGAAATATCGACTTGGTCTACCGCACAGGGAAATTCCAATTCAGCAATAAATTTATACTGGATTACATGAAAACGAATGACCCGGCCGTTCCTTTCTCAGAATACGCTCAAGCTAATCCTTATTTCAGGAAATACAATAGCGAAGGCGGCATCGACAAATATTTATACTACACGGAAGATCCGGAAGAATATTCCGTACCCAATCCCTTGTGGAACGCTCACTTGAATAATTACGACGTGCAAGATCAATTCGGATTCACGAATAATTTCATCCTCGAATGGTTTGCCACGAATGACCTGCGTGCAAGGGCCAAGTTCGGGATTACCAAGAACAATTCGACAGCCGAAGTACGTCTTTCCCCGCAACACAGTGATTTTGACGAGGTAAGCGACACAGAAAAAGGACTTTACACAAACGCTCAAACGAAAAATCTGAATTACGAAGGGGATATTTCTGTCACCTATGGGCACTTGTTTGCGGGGAAACACATGGTGAACGCCGTGGCCGGATTCAATTTCAGTACCAAGGAAAATTCCCAAAACGGGTATAAGGCAATCGGATTTACAGAAGATGAATTTGACGCTCCGTCTTTTACCAACAGTTACCCGGCAGGGTCTAAACCGACTTACACGGAAAGCAAAACACGTGCTGCCAGTTTCTATATCAACGGGGGCTACGCTTATGACAATCGCTATCTATTCGATTTCAACTACCGCAGTGACGGAACTTCCGTGTTCGGAACAAACAACCGTTTCAGAAACACGTGGTCTGTCGGTTTAGGTTGGAATATCCACGCTGAAAAATTCATGGAGAATTGCGATTTCTTCCAACTATTAAAACTCAGAGGCTCGGTCGGAAACCCGGGGAACCAGAATTTCGCCTCTTATCAGGCATTCTCTACCTATGCTTTCACGCACTGGATGAGTAATATTTTCGGAACCGGAGTTATTCTTGAAGGATTGGGCAATCCCGATCTGGCATGGCAGGAAACCATCAATTATAGCTTGGGAACCGACATCACAATGTTCAACGAACGAGTGAATGTCACCTTGGATTTATACCGGAAAAAAACCGATCCACTAGTAGCAGCCATCACGACACCGAGTTCTATCGGGGTGAAAAGTGTCATGATGAACATGGGGCAATTAAAAACAGACGGTATTGAAGTTACGTTAAAAGTTTCTCCCATTTATCGCCCGCAAGATCGTTTCGTATGGAATATCAGTCTCAACGGGACACATGCCAAGTCAAAATATTCCAAAATCGGCAATAGCTTGCAATCCATGAACGAACAGAATCAGGCGAACCTGAACACTACTAGGTACTACGACGGTGGTAGCCCCACCGATATTTGGGCGGTAAGATCGGCAGGTATTGATCCGGCGACAGGTCAGGATTTGTTTATCAAGAAAGACGGTACTTACACTTTCACGTATGACAAAAATGATGAAGTCGTGGTCGGAAACACGGAACCGAAACTGGAAGGAGTACTCGGTACAACCCTTTACTACAAAGGTTTCTCGTTCGGATGTTACCTGCGTTATCAGCTAGGAGGTCAGGTTTTCAATAGCGCTCTTTACGAGAAGGTAGAAAATATCGACAGGGAAAGCATTAATTATAACCAAGATAAACGGGCTTTATACGACCGTTGGAGTACTCCGGGACAAGAGGCAAAATTCAAAAGAATTTCTCTTTTCCAAACAACTGAAACCTCTTCCCGTTTCGTGATGGACGAAAACACGCTAAGCGGAGAATCTTTCAACATCGGTTACGAGTTTACCCAACCTTTCATCAAGCATGTCGGTTTGTCTACATTGACCGTGCAAGCTAACATGAACGATATTTTCAGAGTTTCATCGGTAAAGAGCGAGCGAGGTATTGACTATCCTTTTGCACGCACGATGTCATTCTCTATATCTGCAACCTTTTAAACGGAAGAATTATGAAAAGAAAAATACAATTAATCACGCTTTTATGTTGCACCCTTGTTTTCGGGGCTTGCGACAGTTGGTTGGACGTGAAACCTTACGACCAGATAGCGGAAGAAGACCTGTTGAACTCGGAAACCGGTTTCCAGAAATTACTGAACGGCGTTTACATCGAGTTAAATGACGAGAACCTTTACGGAAGTACCCTCATGGTGGAAATGCTCGAACTCATGGGCGGAGCCTACAAGATCGGCGACGACCAAGGGAAATGGGGGAATTATATTGATTTAAACAGCTATAAATACAGCACTGAATACTGGCGGGGACGCTTGGATAAAGTTTGGGAAAAAGCTTACGCCCTGATTATGAACTGTAACAAGATTCTTGATAACATAGAAAACCGGGAATCACTCTTCACGGGTATCAACTATGACATTATCCGGGGAGAAGCCTTGGCTTTGCGTGCCATGTTGCACTTCGATATGTTACGCCTGTTCGGCCCAGTTTACATGAACAACCCGGAAAACGAGTGTATTCCCTACTATTTACACCAATCATCGAATGTAAATGATTTATTACCCGCGAACAAAGTCATGGAATATGTCATTCATGACTTGCAAGAAGCGGAGAAAGCGTTGGCAAATGACCCGATCATCACAAAAGGTACTTTAATGGAATCAGCCGGGAATGAATCCAATTTCCTGCGTTACCGGGCATTACGTATGAACTATTATGCGGTACAAGGGCTCATGGCACGAGTTTATCTCTATGCCGGGGATAAAACCAATGCATCCATCTACGCCAAAAAAGTGATCACGGCGGCAGAATCGGGCACATTCCCATTCACGGAAAGAACGGAAGCCAAGAGTGACCGGATTTTCTCGTCAGAGGTCTTATTCGCCTTAACAAACACAAATCGGGTTCTATTATTCAAAAATTACCATGATCCCTCTCGTAATCCGGCATTTATATTTACCATGGATGAAAAATTATTGAATTTCTTGTACTCGGCACCGGGTTCTTCTACCACAAGCGATATTCGTTTCGAGGCAAATTGGGAACAGGCCACACTTCCCGGATTGACAAGCGGCGCCCGGTATTTCTATAAATACAATGACATGAGTACCACCGGGCTAATCCAAAACACGATGATCCCCATGTTAAGATTGGGAGAGATGTATCTGATCGCCGCAGAAAGCGAATCGGAAACTTTGAATGACGGACTTCCATATATCAACACATTAAGAAACAAACGAGGTATTTCGAACCTCGGTTCCCTAACGACAACCGAGCTTACTTACGAATACATGCGCGAATTATATGGAGAAGGACAATTGTTCTATTTCTATAAACGGACGTTTACAAACATCTTAAATAGAACGAACAATAGTGGAAGTAAACCTGCAGGTCAAGCGGCATCCACCCAAGTTTTCGTGGTGCCTTTACCCGACACAGAAATTAATAATCGACAATAACACGCGAATGATGAAAACAAGCAATATATTTATATGGATTATGCTCATTATAGGATTAACCGCTTGTTCGGAAGAAGAGGTTAATAACTATAGTGCAAATGAAGGAATCTATTTCAACCAACGCATAAGAGTAGGAAATATCCTGACAGACAGCACGAACTTCACGTTCGTGTACATCGAAGAATCACAGAACGAGGCCATAGTATCAATCCCGGTTCAGCTGGTCGGTAGGGCTACCGACGAAGCTCGCCCCGTAAACATCAAAGTTGTTGGAGGAAGTGCAAAGGAAGGGGATGATTTCGTGTTACCTGCCAATCCGGTATTACCCGCAGGAGCCAGTTCGTTCAACTATGAAATCACGCTGAAACGGACGACCGCATTGCAAGAAGAAGCGAAAACAATCGAGATCGCTATTGAAGAAAACGAACATTTCAAACCGATCATCACACACGAGATCACGGATATTCAAAGTGGCACAGATGTCTCTACTATGCGTCATAAAATCGAGTTCTCGGAACTATTCACCGAGGCTCCTGCCGCTTGGTACACGTATATATATCCATTTACCCCTCAACGCTTTTTCCTGACCTGCCGGGTGATGGACATCCCACGCTCAGACTTTAACGATTCATCAAAAATAACAAGTGCCCGCTTCCAATATTTAATATCAGAAATGATAAAATATGTAGCAGAACAGATGTTAATGGAGAATCCCGACCCGGAAATTTTTGACGAGAATGGAGATACCATCTTTTAATTACTATAAAAAGATAGACTATGAAACAGATATTATATAGAATAAAATCACTTTTTTTACTTGTTGCAATAGCAGGTGGAATCAGTGCTTGTGCGGACGATAAAGGCAATTATAATTACCATGATATTCCGGAAGTAAAAATTGAAGGTATCGGTAGTTCGATCCAAGCTTTGGCATACCAAAATTTGTCTATCCCCGTGCAACTAGATGGCTTGGAAGCCGATGAAGATCGATATGAATACGAATGGCTGGCCATCCGGCAATTCGAGGCGGAAGACGCAAATGATTCCGCAAGTGAAGTGTTGGCTACCACAAAAGAATTTAATGATATTATTGATGCAGCTTCTACAGCAGAGATGTTGAAAAATCCGCAGGCAAGATGGGACAGCCTGGCAGAGGCGGAAAAGATTCTGCTGGATGAGGATGTGGCCGTATTCCCGACTGTACAGAATGGTCTGGCTATGCTGATCAATCCAAAAGTACATGGGTTAGAGGTACGTAATACCAGCCTGACATGGAACTACCGTTTTGTTACAATGGATGACTGAGCGATCTGAAATCGCCGGATGATATTGATGAGGCTGTGAAAATGTGGTTTGAACCTGCATTTATCACAGCCGCATCTGTCTAATGGAATAATACTAGGAGGAATTTGCTGTGTTTAAAGAAAAAGGTTCATTTATGAAAATGTTGAAAGATGGAGAGCAGGTGTTTGCTCCAAGCGTATGGGATTGCTTTTCTGCAAAAGCTGCGGAGCTTTGCGGATACAGGGCGATGCTGCTCAGCGGCGCGG
>ENA-OPRW01002314-OPRW01002314.1-human-gut-metagenome-genome-assembly--contig:-NODE-2314-length-10518-cov-3.650387_pt1 | contig 10518 bp, 6 predicted proteins | sample MGYA00241898_ERZ501890 | MGnify/ENA primary metagenome ERZ501890 (study PRJEB25962, sample SAMEA2042216) | human gut metagenome | biome: human gut; feature: human-associated habitat; material: faeces... | reverse complement strand
GTGTGGGAGGGAGCGAGGTGCAAACCCGCTCTCTACCCGATGGCCTTGCTGTCCCAAGTGCGGCATTGAAGAAAAAAAAGAGGAGGCGATTCATTTCGAATCGCCTCCTACAGGAGACCCCAAGGCGCTGCTGCTCCATTAAGGGAGAACTTTGCGTTCTCCGGAGCGGCTGGACCGCGGAACCGACCCCTGGTTCCCTACTGCGATCTCAGCGCCTTGCTTGAGATGAAGTATGCGCTGATTGAGAACAATTCGCAATAGCGGATGGAAAAATAATCCTGACAAGATACGTAAGGATTGATGCCAGTCAATCCAGATCCCCCTAAGGAGTAGATCAAAGGGCGGACGTGGAAACCCGAAATTTTTAGCGATATTCAATTTACTGCACTAAGCAGTTTTATCGATATCTGTTGGAAATAATCATGAAGTCGTGCATATATATGGAAACTGTGCAGTAAAAAGTAGAAATCTGCATGCGCGAATCATTGCTCTGCGGTAAATTTTGCAAACACCGACAGCGAGAACAAAGCTTTTGTTTCAGATGCCGTCGGTTCCCAGTCCACTTCATCAATTGAGGCTTGCGTTTGAAAGAGCGCACTGCTCCCGAAATGAAAACCTGGTTTAGCAACCGCACAACACCCCGAGGATCGGCACGCCAATAACGTGCCGCTGTGAGAGACATGATGAACACCTTCCTGATGATCAGCCGCTTCATGAACAAAACGTTTGCCCTTTGGGTCGTCGTATTCGGCGCCCTCGGCTTCGTTTTCCCCCAGGTCTTCAAGCCGGTAGGTGCGTATGTCTCGATTCTTCTCGGCGTAGTTATGTTCGGCATGGGGCTCACGCTGACGACGGCGGACTTTCGTGAAATCTTCCGTCGTCCCAAGGATGTGGCGGTCGGGATCCTCGCTCAGTTCCTGATCATGCCGCTCGCGGCTTTTGTGCTCTGCAAGGCGTTTGATCTGCCGCCTGACCTCGCTGTCGGTCTGATGCTCCTGGGCTGCGTTCCCGGCGGGACGGCGTCGAATGTCGTTACCTTCCTTGCCCGCGGCGACGTGGCGCTCTCTGTGACGGTGACTTCCTGCACGACGCTGCTTGCGCCTGTCGTGACCCCGGCTTTGATGTATGCCTTTGCGAGTCAGTGGCTCTCGATTGATCCGACGGCGATGTTTATGTCGATCGTTCAGGTGATCCTTGTTCCGATCGCCGCCGGCGTGATCGTGCACAAAATCTTCGGCGCTAAGGTCGAACGCGTGGCTGCAGTGCTCCCGATTGTGTCTGTCGGCGCGGTTGTGGTGATTGTGGCAGCGGTGGCCGCTACTCGCAGCCAGATCTTGTCCGCCGGCATGACCGCTTTCATCGTGGTGGCGCTGCAGAATGCCTTCGGGATGGCCCTGGGCTTTGCCGCCGGCAAGGTCTTCGGAATGGATCTCTCCAAGTGCAAGTGCCTGTGCTTTGAGGTCGGCATGCAGAATTCCGCTCTGGGCGTGGCGCTCGCCAGCGTGCACTTCGCAGCCTCTCCCATGACGGCGCTGCCCTCGGCAGTGGGTGCGCTGTGGCACAACATCACGGGTCCTGTGGTGGCTACGTTCTTCCAGAAATGGCGTGCAGCGGATGAGAAGAAGTCCATTCTGGATCTGATGGAAGAAAGCATCGCTAAGGCGCGTGAAGAAAAGACTGCAGCGGTTTAATGGATTTAGCCTAATAAAGTTCTCAAAGAGGAGACGGCGCGGATGGTCCCGCCGTCTCCTTTGTGCTTTTGAGGCCTCTTGGGGGCTTCTGTGCCGATGGATTCGGGCGGCCGCAAGCTTTAGCCCAAGGACGGGCGAGCGCAAGAAAAACGGCGCCCCTTGACGTCATCGTCAATGCGGCCGGCAGCGTTTCATTGGCTTCGCTGCAATTGTGAGACGCCTGATCGGGTCAAGTCCGAGAGGATCACCGCGCCAATGGCTTTGAGACCCGATCACTCAGAGACGCTATGGCAGCCCTGCGCGAAACCTACGATTTTTGCATTAGGTGTTTCCGGCAATACGGCTTGGAAAACGTCAGAAAGTGATTCAAAAAAATTGAATACATCCTGCTCTAAGGCAGATGCCGTAGGCGCCAAAGCATGCACGCTCGTAAAGTTTTCAGACGCCTGCGCCGTTGGTGAGTCAAAACCAGAACTCCCGGCAGCGGGTTCCAATGTTTCCTGCCATGAGGCGGCGGATCCGAAAGGATCGCCGAGCAGTTGATGAAACCCTGGTTGCAATCCACAACATTTAGGGAGGCAGAGCGCCAATAACGCACTGTCCCAATCTGCCAATGATGAATACGTTACTTATGCTTAGCCGCTTCGCCAACAAGACCTTTGCGCTGTGGGTGATTATTGCGGGGATACTGGGTTTTGTTTTCCCGGACGTGTTCAAGCCCATTGGCAGCGGGATTGCGATTCTCCTCGGCGTCATGATGTTCGGCATGGGGCTCACGCTCACGACGGCCGACTTCCGTGAAATCTTCCGCCGCCCCAAGGATGTCTTCGTCGGCATCCTCGCGCAGTTCCTCATCATGCCGCTGGCAGCCTTCGCGCTCTGCAAGGCTTTTGCGCTGCCGCCGGATTTGGCTGTCGGTCTGATGCTCCTTGGCTGTGTTCCCGGGGGTACGGCTTCGAACTTAGTCACTTTCCTGGCCCGCGGAGATGTCGCGCTTTCGGTCACGATCACTTCGTGCACGACACTGCTGGCGCCGCTCGTTACGCCGGCCCTGATGTACTTCTTCGCTAACCAGTGGATCGCCATCAATCCGACGGCAATGTTCCTTTCGATCGTACAGGTGATCCTGCTCCCGATCGCTGCCGGCGTCGTCGTTCATAAGCTTTTCGGGAAGAAAGCTGATCAGGCCTCTGTGGTTCTCCCGTTTGTTTCTGTTGCTACAGCAGTGGTGATCATCGCCGCGGTCGTGGCCGCAACGCGCGGTCAGTTCCTCTCGGCTGGGCTCACGGTCTTCGCTGTGGTGGCGCTGCAGAATGCTTTCGGCATGGGACTGGGCTTCCTTGCCGGCCGTCTCTTTGGAATGGATGTCGCCAAATGCAAGGCGCTCTGCTTTGAAGTCGGCATGCAGAATTCGGCCTTGGGCGTCACGCTCGCTACCGTGCACTTTGCGGCTTCGCCGATGACGGCCCTGCCGTCGGCGGTGGGTGCGCTCTGGCACAATGTCTCCGGCGCTGTGGTTGCAAGTTTCTTCCAGAAGCTTCGCGGCAACGGCGAAAAGAAGACTTTCTTTGAAGTGCTCGAAGAAAATGCGGCAGCCAAGAAGCACGCGGTAAACGCTTCGCACAAGGCTGCGGCCTGAACCTGATATTTCCTGCGGGAACCTGTCAACAAACTGAACGGGACTGCCTTCCTCATGGGCGGTCCCGTTTTGCGTCTTGCCTGCGCGCAGACCAGATTGACAGAAAAAAGGCAAAAAAAGGGGAGGCCGCGGACCAAGAAACGCGCGGCCTCCCGTAGTAGCAAGGAACGAACCGGACAGGAGAGTTCCGGATAATCGAAGCAGCACCACAAAGTTTCCCCGCTTTGCGTAATCGGTGCTGCTGAACCGCCAGAGCCGACCCCTTGGCTCATCAATTGGCGGAATTCGTTCCGTGTTGAGATGTACTTTAACGCAAATGAGAAACATTCGCAAGTAGGAAACTTCAAAAAGTTATTCGGATAAACGCTTAGGGCAAGCGGCCTAAGCAGTTAAGGGTAGCGGTTTATTGATTGAGTCAAATTCAATATTTTGCAAAGTGAAATGCATAAGTTTCATTCGCTTTGCTTCGATAAAATCGAAAATCAGCAATGAATACAACTGCGCGGACTGCTCTGAGACGACTCATCGGGTCTGTTGAGTGCCGCTGCAGAGCTGACACCAAGGAGAAAACATGCAAAGCGTTCCCGACAGTCAAAATGCCGGTTCAATATCTCATGCCCAATGTCCGAGCGGCCTGCGCCGGCGGCTGATTGCCGCGGCTGCTGCCGTGACGTTTTCTGGATTGGCCGTTTTTGGACCAGCCTTTGCAGCCGCCGAAGCGCCTCTGATAGGTGTCGTACAGCTTGTTGATCATGAAGCCCTCAACGATTCCGTGCGCGGCATCACAGACGGCTTGAAGGCGCGGGGACTCGCCGGCAGTCTGGATCTGCAGAATGCTCACGGAGACCAGTCAACGCTCAAGACGATTAGCGACCGGTTTGTGCATAAGGACGCCAAGCTCATTTTTGCCGTTGCGACCCCTGCGGTTCAGGCCATGGCGCGCGCTACCAAGACCATTCCCATTGTGGGGGCTGCAGTGACGAGCTACACCGCAGCCAAGGTCGTTGCAAGCAATGAGCATCCCGGCGGCAACGTGACGGGTGTTTCCAATATTGGCCCGGTGGCTGCCCAGCTCGATCTCTTCATGAAGCTGGTGCCGAACGCCAAACGAGTCGGCACCATCTATAACGCCGGTGAAATCAATTCCGTCGTCCAGATTGAGCTCTTGCGAGCTGCTGCGAAGGCGCGCGGCATTGAACTCGAAGAAGCCACGGTCACGAATCTCACGGACCTTCAGTCAGCCGTCGTGTCCATGAGCAAAAAAGTCGACGGCTTTGTCTTTCCGACCGACAACGTTGTGGTCGCCGGCATGGCGGTTGTTTTGCGCACGACGGTGCCGGCTCATCAAGTCACAGTCTCGGGGGATATGGGGTCGCTTGCCGCGGGATGCACGGCGGCGATGACGGTGGATTACTACAAGCTTGGGCTTCAGGCCGCTCAGCTCGGCGCCGATATTCTTGAGGGCCGAACAACCGCCGCAGAAACGCCAATCGGCGTACAGGATGTGAAAAATCCCACTTTCAACGTGACGGCTATGAAGCGGCTGGGATTGGCAATTCCAGAAGATCTCAAGGCAGGGGCTCTTTTATGGCAAAAAAAATGAGCGCCGCTCAAGAGTGCTGATCACAATGCCGCAGCGTGAAAGCTGCGGCTTTTTTTATTTCTCTGTGCGGGCTGGGCCCGAGCGCGGCAGTCTCAGCCCTGTTGATCAGGGCTTTGTGAGAAGTTTGATAACGGGCCCTCTGAACTCGGTAAAATTAATAGATCTGCCGGCACAAAGGGTTGTGAGATCGACCCCAGCGAGTCGTCAGGAAGCAAAGAACAAAATAAATCAGAGCGAACCGTTCCAGCCACCAGCAGAGCATACGGTTCGCGCCGAGGTCAGCCATGCACGTTTTGAACATCGGTTCACTCAATATTGACAACGTATATCAGGTGCCGCATTTCCTGCGCGGCGGCGAAACTGTAGCGGCATACCGCCGTACGCTTCACGTCGGCGGCAAAGGACTCAACCAAAGCGTGGCGCTTGCCCGCGCCGGCATCGCGAGTTCTCATGCCGGGATTATTGGCCGTGACGGCGAGGTGCTGAAGAATTTTCTGGAAGCAGAAGGCGTTAATGTTGCGCATGTTGAAATGCGTGCCGATGAAGCTTCAGGTCATACGGTCATCCAGATTTCTCCGGAAGGCGAGAATGCCATTCTTTATTACCCGGGCACCAACACCTGCCTCACGCGTGAGTTCGTGAAGAATGCCGTTTCCGATCTCAAAGAGGGTGATGTTTTGCTTTTGCAAAATGAAACGAACGCCATTCGGGACGCGATTGAAATCGGCCTTGAAAAAGGACTTCGCATCGTGTTCAATCCGGCGCCGTTCGACCGTTCTGTGCCGCTTCTGCCGCTCAACCAAACGGCAGCTTTAATTCTCAATGAAGGTGAAGCCCGCGGGCTTTATTCCATGGATGAAGCGGCGGCGGAAAATCTCGACGATCTTGAGCTCCTCACGGCGCTTGGAGAACGCTATCCGAACACGACGCTCCTCATTACGCTGGGCGCTCGCGGCGTGGCCGTGCGCATTCCGGGACAGTCTCCCAAACTTTTCCCGGCCTACAGAGTTGATGCAGTGGTCGATACTACTGCGGCCGGAGATACCTTTACGGGGTACGCTGTCCGTGCGCTGACGCTCGCATGGAATGCGGAAGAAAAGGGCGAAGATCCGGCTCGCTGCCGCGCTATTTTGGAGGACGGGATCAAATATGCCGTGACGGCGGCAGCGCTTTCTGTGACGCGCGCCGGAGCAGCGGAATCTATTCCGCATTTTGAGGTTGTCGACGCGGTGGTGGCCGACTTGTGGGATACCGAAGGGAATCTGCGCTAATGACTGTTGAAAATATCCTCCTTGACTGCGATCCTGGTCTTGACGACGCGGCTGCTATTTTTTTGGCAGCCGGATCGCCCCGCATTCATGTGCTCGGCATTACGACCGTAGCGGGCAATCAGACCATTGAGCGCGTGACGAAGAACGCTTTTTTCGTGGCCAAGATGGCAGGCATGGGGGATGTTCCTATTGCCAGGGGCTCGGCACGGCCGCTTCTGCGTCCGCAGGTGCAGGTCTGCTCAGAGATTCACGGTGAAACTGGACTGGGGGTTCCGGTAGCAGAGCCTGAGCGCGATCCGGATCCGCGGCCGGCGGCTCAGTTCATCGTCGACGTTGTCATGCGGGAGCCCGAAAAGTCGGTCACGCTAGTGGCCACGGGGCCCCTCACCAATGTGGCTCTGGCCGCTCGGCTCGAGCCCAAGATCGTTGAGCGCGTCAAGCAGGTGGTTCTCATGGGCGGCGCCTGCCACACAGGCAATGTTGGCCCGGCGATGGAGTTCAACATTGAAAACGATCCGGAAGCCGCGCATATTGTTTTCAATGAACTTTGGCAGGTGGTGATGGTCGGGCTGGACCTGACGTATCAGGCGCGCGCTGATAAGTCTGTGCGCGATGCTTTCAAAGCGATTGGCACCCCGGCAGGCGACTTCATGTACCAAACGCTCGAGACCTTTGCCGAAAACTACAAGGCATGGCGCGGCTTTGATGCTCCGCCGCTTCATGATCCCTGCGCGATGGCTTACGTCATTGATCCGACGGTTATGGAAGTGGTCCCTGTCCCGATCAATGTTGAAACGAAAGGCGCGCTGACGGCCGGCATGACGGTCTGTGATTTTCGCCGCAGAGCGCCTGAAGGCTGTCACACCTTTGCTGCGCTCAAGCTCAACGTGCCGCAGTTTTGGGAGATGCTCATCAGCTCGGTCAAAGCAATCGGGTGAAATGCACTGGGGCGGGTTCCGCCCAAGATGTCTGCTGCATTGCTGCCGCTCTTGGTTTTTTGCAGCTTTTGAAGGCATGAAACTGCACAGATGGACGCAGACATTCATAGCGCTGACGGAGAGGCCGCTTAAGGCGGCAGCTTCCGTCAGCTGCACCGACCAATTTTCATCCAAAAGCTCTGCATGCGACGTTTTTCTCAAGAATGGTTTGACGCTCTCAGCCGCTGCCGCTTTGCCGGGCAGTGGCCTGACTGGAGCGGGCCTCGGGCTGCACCGGTCATGCCCTGGATTACCGCGCCGATTCATCCCTATTTACGAAAGGCTTTTGATCACATGGGCGAGGTGCGGGAGCTTAATCCCGGCGACTGGCTCTATCCCCATGTCCAAGTGCGCAGCTATATGCTGGTGGAGGCGGGACTGACCGGACGCATTGTCGCAACGGTCGACGGACAGTCCGGCGCAGGGGCAATGGCGCTTTCCACTCCCATGCGCAATGCCGCAGGGAACCTGAATTGGCTCACGCATCGTTCGGCTATCGGACGTTATCAGGCGCTCTCTCACGTGCGCCTGCGAGAAATTCCGCATAGTGAAGCGCTCGCTTTTCTGATGCAGGCAGACAAGGATTTTTATCTGGCGCTTTACGCGCAGATGGAACTCATCAATCTTTCTGACCGGTTCGGCTTTGCCATTTTGGCGCTGCTGCCGGCCATTGACCGCTTCAAGGCGCTCCTCATTGCCTGGTCGCTTTTTTACGGTGAGGTTTCTGAGGGGCCCCGCGGACTGCGGATTCGGGTGCCCATACCGGGCCGTAAAAACCATATTGCTCAAGTCATCCGAACCTCGAGCGTGACGCTCGACGGTATTCTGCGGGAGCTCAAAACCGCAGAGAACTGGGAGCGGGAGGGCGACTTTGTCACCTTTAATGCTTCAACGCTTCAGAGCGTGCATGAATGGATGCGTCATGCAGAAGGCAAGGATGCTTATTTGGCAAGGCCCGCACGCGTGGAAGATATGCTGCTGGCGGCTCAGGCAGAAGCTGCTGAGATCATTCATTAGCTAAAGACAACCTTCGGCCCAAGCCTTTCTAAAGGGCAAAAAGAAGCCCGAACCTTTCAGCAGAGGTTCGGGCTTGCCTTTATGAGGAGCGCTGTCGGCAGGCGGTGCGGTGTTTTGTCGAATTCACGAAATAATGTGAGCCGATTGGAATTCTTCAAAACATTTCAGAGCGGGACTGCCGACAGGTCTTAAGCCTTAAGCTGCAGAGCGTTTGGCCGTTTTGGATTCTTGAACTTCGCGTTCGATACGATCGAAAAAGGATTCTTTTTCGCTGGCATCGCGCCACTTCTGAACCCAGGAGGCAACGGCGGGGCTGGCCACATTGTGCCAAAGGGCGGCTACGGCAGCCGGGAGGGCGGTTGCAGGGGCGGCAGCGAAGTGGAGGGTGGCAAGCGCTACAGCCAGGCCGGAGTTCTGCATGCCAACCTCAAACGCAAGGGTTTTGCGCTTGGAGAGCGACATGCCCATGAAGCGTGCTGCATACCAGCCGAGCAGCATGCCGACGGCGTTCTGCACGGCGACCGCGGCGAAGATCAAGAGGCCGACATTGAGGAGCTGGGCACGGGTTGCGGCAACGACAGCAGCGGCGATGACCACGATGGCGCCAACGGACACGATCGGCAGCGCAGCCACGCACTTTTCAACGTTTTTATCACCTGCGAGCTTATGGATGACGACGCCGGCGGCGATCGGGAGCAGGATCATCTGGACGATCGAAAGGAACATCGAAGCCGGATCGATGGCAAGCCACTGATTGGCAAAAACGTACATCAAGGCCGGCGTTACGATCGGCGCGAGCAGCGTCGTGCAGGACGTTACCGTCACGGAAAGCGCCACATCGCCGCGGGCGATGAAAGTCACCACATTCGAGGCGGTGCCGCCGGGCGCGCAGCCCAGAAGCATCATGCCGACCGCAACATCTGCCGGAAGGTTGAGCAGAACGCAGAGCGCATAAGCCGAAAGCGGCATGATCGTGAACTGTGCCACGACCCCTGTCAGTACTTCTTTCGGACGGCGGACCACCTCACGGAAATCAGCCGTCGAAAGCGTGAGGCCCATGCCGAACATCACCACACCGAGGAGCACCGGAACATAAGGACCGACCAACTTGAAAATCTCGGGGAAAATGAATCCGAGAATGCCGAAGATAATCACCCACAGGGCGAAGGTCTTGTTCACAAACTGGCTCACTTTCACGAGATATTTCATATCGTTCATTCAATGCGTTTTTAGCGCATTGACTCCTTAAATGCCCAAAGGCTGACAAATGTCTTCATAGTGCAGCGGCGGGAAGCGCTGAGTTGCCGGAGTGCTGAAGTCCGAAAACTGCTTCCCTTGCAAAGAAGTGTTTGAAGAAGAAACGACCTTAGCTTGGGTCATTCCGGCCGCACTTTTTTGTGCGGGTTTGTCTACTCTACGGGCAATGCGCTCTGTTTTGGGGCGCTGGGGGAGCGAAGACCGTCAGTTCTGAAACATTCCCTGAGAAATGTTGACTGCAATAACGTTTTCCCCCTAAACGAAAGCGCTTAGTGAGGCATTGCGAAGGATGATGAACCGAATTTGAGCGGAGCGGCAGGCCGTGAAAGAAGCCGGACTCGGCTTAAAGCAAAGATTCAATCTGCAGCGTATAGCCTTCCGGTTCATTTTCGATGGTAATCATCGAACGTGAGCCCATCTGGGTGATGTGTGCGCGCAAAAGGGCAGTCCCCTCGGACGAGAGTTCACGGATTTCGGTGGGACCTTGACGGTGACTCGAAAACACGAAGCCGCTGGGGGCGGCGGCCGCAATGCTTTGTGTCGGCCATAAAGTGAAGGTCAGGTCACGCAGAAGCCGTTCGGCCGAGATGCGTTCATCCAGACGCGGACTCCGTGCTTCGGTGATCGTACTGCCGTCCCAGCTGATGCGCCAGACCGTCATGCTGAGCGCGGAGAAAACCGCATTGACGCTGCCCGGAGCAGTAAGGACCGTCGCTCGAAGCGGCGGAACCGCAGCCGGAGCGCCATGCTGGGCGGCTTTGGGGCTGAAGCGAATGACTATCTGCTGGTCGAGGGAGAGCTGCGGAGCGTCAGCAATCGCCGGCAGAAAAACAGGTACGAAAGAGCGTTCCTTGGCTGCAGCCGCCGGCTTCTGAGGCTTCGGACGTTCAATGGTCTTGGCGGAGTTTACGGAGGGTTTCCGCTGAAGCGGCTTGGCTGTCTTCTGCGAAGCTGTTTGGCTGCCTTCAGCGGCCTTTTTCAATGCACAGCCCGAAAGCAGCGAAACTGCGAAGAGCGCGGTAAGGAAAAGTCGGCGTGAGCGGACGTGCCTTTGCTGCAAACA
>ENA-OPRW01002288-OPRW01002288.1-human-gut-metagenome-genome-assembly--contig:-NODE-2288-length-10648-cov-3.173700_pt1 | contig 10648 bp, 8 predicted proteins | sample MGYA00241898_ERZ501890 | MGnify/ENA primary metagenome ERZ501890 (study PRJEB25962, sample SAMEA2042216) | human gut metagenome | biome: human gut; feature: human-associated habitat; material: faeces... | reverse complement strand
CCGCCCTGACGCCGGTATGGTCCGGGTAGAAGGTGAAGCCCACCATGTCGATTGGCTCCACGCCGACGTGCTTGACGTTCCATGTCGGATGAATCTCAAGACGGAGCGTGTCATGCAGGTAGGCGCGTATGCGTTTGACGGCGATGGTCAGATCACGCTTCGATCTGCCGACCAGGAGAATGTCGTCCATGTAGAACAGCAGGTGCGTGACGAGCCGTCTGGTGGTGGTTTCGCCTGTCCTGCGGTTCACGCGCTCCTTGCTTAGATGCCGTTCGCAGAAATGGTAGGCGTATGAGAGGTAATAGTTGGCGAGCCATTGGCTCAGATAGGAGCCGATGTTCAATCCGTCATCGCCCGCGTATTGGTCGATGAGATGGAACGTCAAATCCAGTAGTCGCCTGTCTCCCACGTCACGTGAGAGCAGGCGTTTCAACACTTCACGGCTGATGCTTGGATAGCATTTGCGCACGTCCAGTTTCACGAACACTTTGCTGGATGGTTCGCGCACCCATTTCCTGATCGCGCGGCGTGCGTCGGCTATGCCCCTGCCGGGGATGCTCGCCGTCTGCCATCTGCCGACCTTCGCGCGGAACAATGGCATCAACGCGGTTCCGCAGACGTAATCGTAGATCTGATGGCGGATGCTTTCGCGTCCGATGATGCGTATCTTTCCTGAGATCGGTTCCATACGGCGGAAGTAGCGGATGGGCGCGAACCTGTATTCGCCGCGTCCTATCTCGTCGGCTATCTGCCGTGAAAGCGAATCCAAGTCGGGATGGCGGCTGAGGAATTCGTTCACGTCCCTGCGGGAGCGTTTGCCTTTGAGGAACCGTTCGATGCAGTCGCGCACGAACGCGGGTTCGGTGATGCGACTGTGTTTGCAATATGTTTTCATGAAAGCTATAAGGGGAATGTTGGCGGCGTTCGCAATGTGCTACCAGCCGCGTGCTTGATTTGATTTTCGGCATGGCCGAGGCTTGCCCTCTCGCGTGTCCCCGAAAGCGGAGGGTAGTCGTGACGGAAAATGGTTAACCCTTATGTGCGACCGCCGTAGTTCCACCACGCGTTCGAGAGGTCGTTCCTGCCGTTCGCGTTGAACAACCCGCAGTGCGAGCCGCCCCAGAGAAGGCCGCCGCGCTGCAACTCATGCAGTCCCGGAGCGCTGATCGGGTTGATGATAAGCGCGTCGGTCAGGCCGCTGGTGCTTGTCGCACCCACGCCGGTGGGCAGCAGGAATCCGTGCTTTTCGGTGAAGTCGGTCTGCCACTGCCACTGGTTGTCGGTCTTGTCGTTGACGGCTGGATAGTCGCCCACATGCACGTAGTCGGCGGTGATGGCGGTGCCGCTCGCCTTGGTGGTGTCGAACACCTTCCACACTTCGGTATGGCCGGAAGTGTCCGAATCCTTCACGTTCTTCAGGATGATGTCGCCCTCGGTCTCGTAGACTCCGGCGAACAGTTCGATGCCCTGGAGCCTGATCGGCTGATGGGTTTTGGACACGTCCTCGCGGGGGATGCCGTCGTTGCCGAGTACGCCGTCCGTTGAACCGGTCAGGTACGGCATTTGGGTGACATGCATGGCCGTCGTGGTCGTGAAGGCCGCGCCGGACACGTTGATCGCGGTGGTTGCCGAGTCCACGACGGTCTTGGAAATGACCTTGCGGTATGCCGCCGCCTCGGCGGTCTTATTGTCTCCACGGTCGGTGCCGGTGCCGACGCTCACGTAGGAGCCGAGGTCGATGCTTGCCGCGTCGGTGGCCTTGACCAGTGCGCGCGTGACGTTGGTTTCGGCCTTGCTGACGTTGATCTGAGCGGAACCGTTGAAGTCGCCGCCCAAGTAGCGTTCGATGTCCTTGGTCGCGTATTTGAGCATGTGCATGAGCTGCATGTAGAACGTGTCGGCTGAGGTCTTTCCGCTGTAGCCCTTGCCTTTGCTGGTGGTTACGGCCACGGAGCCTTGTTCGCTCATGGAGGCCGGAATCTGACCCGAGATGGACGCGGCCTTGCCGCCGTAATTGGACAGCGGGTATTTCGCGTACGCCATGCACGGGCGGAGCGAACCATCCGGCAGCAACGCGCCCGGCATCGGCGAATAGCCGTCGTACTGGGTGTCCGAATACCAGATGGTGCAATGGTTCGTGTCGAACTCGAACCGGTAGAAGCCGGGAGTGGTGATGACGAACACGTCGCCATTCGACCCGTCCTTCGCGTAATTGCCAGCCAAACCCTTGATGGCCTTCACGACCGGCGTGCCATCATCGGCCACCGCAACGTTCGCGTCGAACACACGGAACGCGCTCAAACCAGCGTAATCGTCACGTCCCGCACGATAATTCGTGGACGGTACGACGGTCAGACCGGCATTGTCGCCGACCTTCACGCCGTCCGGCGAATTGGAGAAGCTATAGAGCGGGAAACGCACGCCATACGTGCGCCCGTCACGATGCGCGGCGAAATACTCGCGCACATTCGACACGATCTTCTTTGTGCCGTCGTAGTTGAACTTGGTGCCGTCCACGACACCATCCTTCTGCGCACGCTCCAAACGGGCGTAATCACGCAGACGCAAAAACTTGTCAGGATTAGCCAAAACAAACCTCCTTGAAATCAGGCGTTAATCGCGGACAGGGCCCAATCCACATCGGACTGGTTAATGTCAGCCAACGGATTGCCGGTACCTACCGGCGTGAGCGTGGTAGAATCAACTTCGACCAAATCGGAGAAATTCAAAACCGAAGTCGAATCCGGCACCTGCACGCAACGGACGAAACGCCATAAATCCTCTTTCCCGCCGACAGTCACCTCATATGCGAACGTGTCATCGGTCGGCGGAACGGTTACGGTCGCCGTGCCGTGCTCGTCCAAACGCACCTCGAACGAGTCACGCACGACGATACGACTGCCGGTCCTGAACCGTTCGGTCGGGACCACATGAATAATCTCCCCACCCAAGTCCGCTATGCCATCCGCGCTTGGACGTCCGAAATCGAATTTGATCTGAGTCAAAATATCCTCCTAAAAAACAGGGATATGGAACATATAGGAAAACCCACACACACGCCCGTACAACAACAACACGACGATGTGTGGGATTATTCAACAGAATTGGAAAGGAACCAATGCTTTTTGACACATTCGTGACCACCGTTTGGAAACCCTCATGTGCGAAACTCCGCGAATGCACCAAAGTAGGCTACGAAAGCGCCCTGAATTGCCATATCCTCCCGCAATGGAGCGGAAGGGACATGGACGCGATCAGCGTGGCGGACATCGAATCATGGTTGGACTCCTTCGACAAGCCGGGAGCGGCACGCAAGGCCTACGCGGTGTTCCGCGCGATACTGCGCCTCGCGTTCAAACGCGGTTTGACCGACAATGACGTGACCAGACGCGAGATACGCCTGCCACACCTACGACACTATGAGCCGCAAGTACTGTCCGCGCCGGAAGTCCGACGCCTGTTGAAAGGCTTCTACGGGCATCCATTGGAAGCGTGGCTATTGGTGTCCGTGTGCGCCGGATTGCGCCGCTGCGAGTCGGTCGGCGTGGAATGGACCGACTTGGATTTGCGTCGCGGCACCGTCACCGTGAAAAGGTCGGTGCAGTGGGTGGCAGGCCATGAGACCGTCACCGAACCGAAGACCGATCTGAGTCGACGTACCGTCGCATTGCCACGGTTCGCGGTCAAACGATTGGCGGAACTACGCCACGGCACGAAGACCGGCCGACTGGTCGGCAACCTGAACGCGAACCAAGTGGCAAACCACTACCGCAGTTGGTGCAAGCGCATGAAACTCCCCTGCGTGCCTCCACGCAACCTACGCCACACGTTCGGCACGCTGGCGATCAAGGCCGGAACCGACATCAGCGTGGTCGCACGACAGCTCGGACACTCCGACATCCAAACCACCGCCAGATATTATTTGAAGCCTGATCTGAGCGTCCTCAAGGACATGCAGAAAGCATGGCAGAAACTCATATTGACCTGCTGATAGCATTCCGTAACCCAGCAATGCCAACTGCAATGGCAGGACACCGCATCGTTCGTTCCGGCTTCTTATGGCGCTTCGAACACCATCACGGTCAAAGACGGTCTGATTTTCGTGGACCTGTCTTCGTTCCGAAGCACCGTGAAAGTCGGCGATTACTCCGTCTGGCTGTTCAAAGCGGGCGTGAAGCCCTCCAAAACAATCGGTCTTGGGTGCGTCGCGAACGTGGCTGGCATCGCGTACAGCAAACAGGCGAGGTGGAACACTAACGGGTCGGTGACGCTTATCGGAGGCGTGGGTTCGTCCGATATCGTCCAATGCTTCTCGAAGACCATTCCGGTGCCCGATGGTGTGGAATTCGTCTAGGCCGCCAGCCAGCAACCATGCGATGTGGAATATGCATAATTGGGATTCCGCAACCACAGACGCTTATCACCTTACGGCGGTAGCCAGAACGGCGGCTTTTTGCCACAACGATGACCTATATCGTTGTCTAGACGGTCGCAACTGGAAACGATACGCTGCCAACATGCCATGTGTTTGCGGGAATAGTCGCCTCATACGAGGGACGGAAATACACGCTGCTGCCGACCACGTAAAGCAGCCGATTCTGCATTTGACTGCCCTGCTGACTGTCCACGAACACGCCGAAACCTTCCATTACGGCCCGCACGTCCATGCTCGCCAAAATCGTTGAATCCCACGCCTTCAGCCAGAACTGGCCTTTGTTGACCCACCGGCAGTAGACGGTCGCCAAACCATTGACGACGTATCCACTGATTGTGAATTCCGGGTCGGAGGTCAGTTTCGTGAAACGAATCGGGGTTACGGAAAACTATTCCGTCATCCAACAGCCATGCGCCGTGGAGTAGGCTGATTTCGGGTCGCCCAGCATTTGCACCTTTCCGTCGCGCATGACAAGCAGACTGAAACCGCAGGACGGGAACGATATGATGCTCATGTCGGCGAGCGGACGGAACGCTTCAGGGATGGTCTCATTCGCCGTCGAGTAGTTCTGCTGTCCACTGCCGGTGAACTTGACGTTGCCGTTGACCGTGACGACGCGTCCGACTCGACACAGAGTGAGGCTGTCGTTCGTATACGGCGGCTTCCATCGCTGGGTTACGGAATCCCACAAAGCCCCCCTCGGCGTGAACAGGCGCACCGGCGTACCGACCGTGATGCCGTCAAGCGGAATACGCCAGAGAGGCATGTACGCGTCAACCGCGCCGGACAATATCTTCCCTGCCGGAATGGTCGGGTCGGCGGCAGCAGTCGCGTTCGGCGTACCCTTCAACACGGTCAATGCCACATTCTCATTACCGGTCTTGGAATCTCGATGGTAGTGTGCGCAGATGATGTCATTGCGTTTCATGCCCTGCGACCCGTTGGAGATCGTCACCGATTCCGCAGCCGTGATATGCCAGTCCAAACCCTGGATCGACGCGCAGCCGGTGCCGACCGTCGCCCTGTTGGACGAACTCATCGAGCATTTGAACGAATCGCCCCAGTCGTACACCACGTCAGACTTCGAAAACTTCGCCTGATGGATGATCGCCTTGTCCTCGCTTGAAATATGAGCCGTGCCGGCCTTGCCGTCAACCAGTTCGATGGTCACTGTCCAACCTCCTTCAACCATGCCTCAAACGATTCATCATCCTTCTGCATGAACGCCATGAAAGACGCATTGCATTGGGAACACAATTCGTAAATGTCAGGTGCCACATCATCCGCGATGCGGGTCGCCTTGCCAGCCGAATAGCGGCGCACGGTGAACCATTCACGAGCCTCCGTATCGCCAGCGGCGACGTAAGCGGTCTTGCCGCACTTGTCGCACACGTACTTCGAGTAACCGTCAGACTTCACTATCCAATCCTTTCAAACATTGAGCAGCCAAGCGAAGGCAACTGCCTCCACGTGCCGCCGAAATCCACGGAAGGGTCAACACCAGTCGTGTTCATCACCACATAGCCGACCGGGAACACGGCCTTCCCGGAAGCGCCGTCGCCGACATGCGCGCTAATGACACCATCCACGCTCACGATCGAGGAACCATCCACCCTCACGCCACCCAACACGTCCGTGGACGCCTCCGGCAGAGTGTAGGCGTTCGCGCCCCGTTCGACCGAAGCGAGCTTCGACCGCTCGCCATCGGTCATCATGCCCGACTTGGCACTGTCGGCCACGCTCTTGGCCGCATCGGCGACGTTCCTCGCATCCTCGGCGGTCTGATTCGCCTTGCCGATCTGCGCCGCGAAACCGGAAGCCGTCTTGTTCGCCGACTCGGCGACCTGCCTGACGGCATCCAAATCCTCGGAAGCGACCTCCGCGCTGATCATGCCGCCTGAAATCGACAGGCCACGGCCAGCCGTCAAAGACACGCCACCGGAAGACGAACCCGAAGACGAAGACGAAGAGGAACTCGTGTAATTCGAATATTCCGTCTTCGAGGAAGCCGCGTCGCCAACCTCATACGATACGGACAGCAAGCCGCCAGACAGTTTCACGATCTTCTTCAACACGACGGCAGTAACCGTCAGGCCGGTAACATGATCGCAGCCCGCGACCCTATCGCCAACATCCAAAGACAGGCCGTCATGCACGGTCACATCGACAGCGCCAGCGCCCTGCAAATCCTGCAACTGCTTCTTCGTCTGCTTGTCCAACTCGTCCTTCTCTGCGGACGAATAATCATAGACTGCGGCGATTTCGTCACGACCACCGAACGTGCGCGTACTGGACACCTTGCCGGAACCATCCGCATAATAGTGGACGACAAGACGATTCCTCAAATCACCCTTGCCCAAGCCGATCATATGGTTGGTGCGCCGGTAATCCTTCGTGATGGAAAAATCAACCAGATCGGAATCGACCGTATCATCATGGGCGGCAATCGGCTGGGCATACATCCATACCGTGCCGTCAACCTCCTGAAACAGGAGTTTCAGATCATTCGCGGCCAGCATTCTGCGGATGCCGTCATATGCGGTGCAATACCGGTCGAACTGGAACGTTGGAATGGTTTTCGTGGAATCCGCGCGAACCTTGAACACGTCAGACAGGCCAATACGGGCCAACAGGTTCGACAACACCTGATTCACGGGGCCGGACACCTTCAGATAATCCTGCCCCGAATCAGGCTGCAACACCTTACCGGCCAACATGCCATGCCAACTCCGACCGGAATACGTGACCACACTCACGCCATCCGACAGTTCATCCTTCATATGATCGACGATGCCGCCAACCTCGGTCCCATCCACATAGACAAGACCACGGTCAGGCAACACGGTACCGTCATACAACGTCAGTTCGAAATCATTCTCACCCGACCCCCACGCGCAGTCAAACAAGCAATCCGAAACCGCATGGAACGGCACGCCATTCTCGTCAGCGCAAATCAAATCAACCAAGTCGGGTCCCCATTCTCCTCGACGACCGTAAGATCAAAACCGAAACCGGAACCCAACTCAACCACGCTCGAACCAGCCGGAATAGGTTGGAAAACATACTGTCCACGATTCAAACCGGAACCGCGCACACCCCACGAAAACACATTCTGCAGAGAACCATCCGCACCATGCAGCATGATCGACTTCTTCAACGAGTCAACCGCCACGTAAGCGCCAGCGGGAACATCACCATTCAACCGGTACACGTTCCCGCCAATCGTCAACGACGGATTCGAAACAGCCCCATATATGGCCAGACGAAACGGCATCGGAACACGCATACGATTAGACACCATGCATGACGGACGCGAAACAGCCAGATCATAACCCATGTCGGTCGGCAAATCCAAGCCAGACAACGCAGACCCGGAAACAGGCTGATACGACACGGTTCCGGCATCATGACGCCACACGCCATCCAACAAGACGAACGAAAGCGCGCACACCGGGTCGGAGGAACCAGGATGCGAGGAAGCTTCGGACTTCACCGCATAACACGATTGAGTCCAAACCTCCCCCACACCATTCACCGCCTCCAACCGTCCCGGCTTGCCTACGGCCAGATCAGCGTCAACAGCCCGCATGAACGAGTCGAACGCAGCCGCATCACCATAATGCACGTCAACGGAAACCTCCCGACGTTTCCTCGAAACGCCAGTCAACCCACCGTTACGCACCGTGTAATCCCATTCACGGCCACGCAACTCCAACGCGCCCTCGAAATCAACGGTCTCATAATCCGACACGTCGAACCGTTTACCGGTCAGACCACTCACATACGCAAGCTCACCTGCCACGACTGGCCTCCAATACATCACGGACGAAATCACGCTTGCTCGGCCAAGGACTGCTGTTACGGCTGATCTCACCGCCGATACCATCACGGAAGCCCGCAACCTCACGACGCAGGTCGTTCACGGCGGAGACAAGTTCACGACTCGAATCAGGAACCTGAACGTTGACCTCATACAAGCCGGACATCATCTTCTCCACACGCCCGCCAGCCGCATACGCGCTACGACTCATATCAACCGCACTACGCGCATACGACGTGCGGGCCTGCGACACCGCCCTGTCCAGATCACCGGTCGCGTTCAACACGTTCAGGAAATTCGGGCCGACAGTACGATCAAGCTTGCTCGCGGACGCAGCCCTGATCACATGCTCACCGTTCGACAACCACATTGGAATCGAATCAGACGTGCCAGTACCCGGACCGCTGATACGGCCACCTGTAGCCTTGCCGGCCTTGGAGCCCTCGAAGATGCCCTTGATGTGGACGGTAACCCAATTCGACACGCCGCTAATCCATTTATTGGCCGACGCCACGGCAGAGGAAAGCGAACCATCGACATGGCCCTTAAATCCGGTGTTATGACTATTCGGTACGGACCTGATGTTGCCTTTGGCGGAACCAATCGCACCAGCAGGATTGTCCGTCGCATTCACGTTCGTACCATGACTATTCGGTACGGAACTGATATTGCCTTTGGCCGTACTGGTTGGGCCACCAGTGTTGTCCGTGGCTGTCAGCTTGGAATCGACATGCCCATACTGCTCTTCATAGGCACCCATCGTCAGTCTCGCAGAACCAGCACCATTCGCGGTATCGTCCGTTGCGGTGATGTCAGTGTTCTTCACATCTGGAATCAAACTCAACGCGATTCGCAAGGCGTCAACCTCGCTCTTACCAGAGGAAGTCGCCTTCAAGTAGGCTTCTTTAATCTCAGGAACCTGCCAGATGGCATCCCTTAACGCATCCAAATCGGACTTGCCTTCGGATTTCGCCTTGACAAAAGCATCCTTCATCGTCGGAATCGAAGAAATACTCTCTTCCAACGCTTCGGTATCACTCTTGCCTTCGGTGATGGCCTTGAGGTAAACCTTCTTCAACGCGGGCACCTTCATGACGGCATTGGTCACATCATTGGCCGCGACAATCGCCAGCTTGTTATCGCCGGTAATCACGACCGTATGCTTGCCATCGGAAAGCCTCTGCACCATGTCGGACAACTGGTTGGCATCGGTCTTACCCTGCCAGATGGAGTTCAACAGAATATCCTTGACCTGCTTACGTGTCCCATCGGGGAACAGGTAGCTCATACTGTCAACGACATTCGCCAGGTTCTCCTTCGCTTCCAACGATTGAACGTTGATCTGTGTGGTGACTTCCTTCGGAGTCATCAACAGACTTGAGTTCAATCCGTCAACAGCAGCGGCGTCCAAACCAGCGGCACTGGCCTGAGCGTTGAAGTTGCTGGACAATTCCTTCTGCTTGGCGAGCACATCCTTCTGCGATTTACCTTGCCTGATCATCGCATTCAGGTAATCGTTCGAACTGGAAGCCAAAGCGGTCAACGAGTCGGCGGCGGTACGGCCAGCCTCAGTCGTATAGTCGAAATCATTTTTCTGGGCGTCCCAGACCTGTTGGCCTTTGGAATGAAGATCATTTACGGTCTTCATCGCCTCGCCAACCTGCTGCAACGTCTTCGCATAACTGCTGGACGCGGCAGCGGCCTGAATGTTCGCGTTGCGCTGGGATTCAACCTGCGAAGCCAGAGAGCTTGTCACGGTAGCCAACCGCTCTTTCTTCTCGGTGGCGCTCAATAGCCCATCCGCGATGGACTGCCAATCCTGACCCTCATCACGAAGACGATCAACCCAACCAGCGCTCTTACCAGCGGCAGCGGCCTGCGTCTTGATGGACTTCTCGATCTCATCGTTGTAGTTCTGGGCGTCAGCCAAAGCGGTCTTCGCGGCCTGGTGCATGTTGGCGGACTTCTGAAGCCTGTTCATACTGCTCATATCGAACACGGTCGCGGAGTTCTTGTCAGCCGAAGCCTGCTTGTTTGTCTGGGTCGTCATCCGCTGCAACGTCTTGATGTAGCTGTTGTAGTCACTCTTGCTGCCGGACAGTTTGCGTGCGACCGAATCCTCGTTCTGACCGAGCATCTGCAATGCCGAAGACATGCTATCCACATTCGACGTTCCACGCCAGAACTTGTCCCAAGAGGAATCCGAAGTGGAGAAGTTGGATTTCAGTGTGGAACCGAAGTTATCCAGCCGGTTCTTCAACCCCTCAAGCGAAGAAACCTGAGTTGACAAAGCGTCAGGCGTTGCCTTAGCCGCCTCGTTGAACGATTCGATGTTGGCTTTGACCTGTTCGACATGCTGGGAATACGCGCTGAACGCCGTGCCAGCGGCAGCG
>ENA-OPRW01002275-OPRW01002275.1-human-gut-metagenome-genome-assembly--contig:-NODE-2275-length-10693-cov-3.766591_pt1 | contig 10693 bp, 10 predicted proteins | sample MGYA00241898_ERZ501890 | MGnify/ENA primary metagenome ERZ501890 (study PRJEB25962, sample SAMEA2042216) | human gut metagenome | biome: human gut; feature: human-associated habitat; material: faeces... | reverse complement strand
CAGAAGCACGATCTTCCGTAGACGAAAAAGGGCATTGCGCTTACTGCGACAAGAAATGGAGGTGTTAGAAAATGAAGAATAGGAAGTACAATTTGCTGCCCTATGAAACGATTGTAAAGGCAGCCGCAGGAGAGCCGAAAGCGGTGAACACCGTCATTCAAACCTATACCGGCTACATCAAATATCTGTCCTACTTTCAAGGGAGTATCAACGACGATATTCAAGACCGTCTGAAAGCACAGCTTATCAAAGCTATCCTGCAATTCCGTTTTGACAGGTAGTAGCAAAGCCAGAAAAAACCGTCAAGGATAAATTGCACGCTTGCGCGTCCTTGACGGCTTTCCCTGTCTTTGCTGTCGGGCAGCCAAGAGAGCGCAATCGGATAAACCGCTTACGCTTTCTATCCAGTATGGAATGTTATGCGATAAAGAGTGCTTCTCGCTTGATTTAAACGGCATTACAGCGGAGATTAGGGCAGGAGTAAGGGTTTTATATTCCCACCCTTAAAAATAAGGTTCTACTGCGTAACATAACAAACGATATTTTTATATTGCCGTTTCCGTTCCATTCCTTTCCATTCCGGCGGCTCTGCCGCTTTGCTTTGCCCCCAAGGAGAGGGATTAGGGAAAGGATAGGAAGGGAATGTGTAAAACGCTTAGATGATATTTTATACTTCTACCCTCAAAAATGACGTTCTATTGCGTAACAAAGTGAAGATAGAAAAACAGAGAGCCGACCACTATTGAAAGTGATTAACTCTCTGTTTGCACCCTGTCTGTCAGCGTTAGTTATAAGTTGTTGTGAATACTTCCTTATCAGCGTAAAACTAAGTGTTTTGATTATTTTTGCTGGGCGATGTCCCACGGCTAGGGTGACGAAAGTCCACATAAAAGAAAAATGATACGTCCCAGCATTAAAAAGGGGGCATTTAAAAGATGAGCAAACGACGTATTTTGGTTTTTATTTTTTTAGTGCTGCTTGAGATTTTCTATTCATCTGTATATATAAGTGAACACAAACGTCCTCTGGAAATACTGGAATTTCAAAAGGATGGGAAGCCCATAGAAGATGCAGATGAGATTCCTCAGGAAGCAAAGGCGCTGATGGAAGAATACAGAGAAGCAAAACAGAGTGAGCTTCTGTACATAAAGGTTTCCAGGATAATGTCAGTTTTCGTGCTGGTTTCTCTGGTTATCTGCTATATCCGCAATGATAAGACCGAAAAGCAGAAAAAAGATCGGATACCATAAAGTTGTCAATTTCATATACGAAAGAAGGAACGGTTATGAAGAAAAAAGCAACCACAGCAGCTATTATAATTGGAACGGCATTATCCGTTTCACTCCCCGTCTACGGTGCACAGTGGAAGCAGGACAGTACGGGCTGGTGGTATGAGCAGGATAATGGTTCTTATCCAGCCGGCGGTTGGGAGCTGATTTCTGGAAACTGGTATTATTTTAATGGATCAGGCTACATGCAGGCCGGGTGGATTGAGTCGAATGGAGAATGGTATTACTGTGCGCCTACAGGCGAAATGCTGCATGATACCACTCAGACAATAGACGGGGTATCATATACGTTTCAGTCCAGCGGAGCATGGCTGCAGCAGGAAACAGCCCCGGCGGTATCCATTACAAAGGAGCAGGCAGAGCAATGGTTTTATGCGACGTATGCAATCATTGCAAATGAAACGGGATGGAATCAGGAGTATTTTGTAAGCACCCCGGAAAAATACGCGGGTGATGCCAGGACCAGGCTGGAAATGGCATGGGGGATAACAGACCGCGCATCTGCTGATTCTACTATTAACTGGATTTTGACCTCAGGCCACCGCTCCGGATTTCAGGAAGAAATGGGATTGCTTTTTTATATGGGATACCTGAATGGAACGGAACAGCAGATCGAGGAGCAGTATAAGGATAATGAATTCGTTAAGGATATGCTCCTTGCGTATAAACGCGGAGGAGAAGGAGCAATCGACGGCTGGGATTACTGCAGGGCCATGCAGGTATTGAGAGAGTGTTATCTGGCAGAGTATTATACGGAGACAGAAATGCTGGATCAGATGCTCTCAGCCGCAAAAACGATCCAGGCACGTTTTGTCTCATGGGATGATATGGCGGAGAGCTATATGAGAGGATATGAGTATTGGAACAACTCGCCGGATAAGTACAAGACGAGGAAAAACCTGTATAAGAAGCTGAAACAGGAGACCTCCTTCTATGCGGTAGACTGGAATCTGCCATTGGGAAAAGCGTGGTAGGAAGTGCTTATAATAACAAAATACCGTTACCAGAGATTTGCATTATAAAATATGGTGTATCGAAAATGGTGAATTTTCACATGATACGTGGTATAAGTTGATGATTGTATCTTTGGGGACAAAATATCAAAAACTTCTTAATGAAATATTATCATAGATATGCAGCAGTCATGCTTACTGAATAATCTGTTTTATCATCACTTATTGGAAAGCGGAGTTGATGCTGACCATATCATTCGCATTGCTTTTGACTCAGCCGATGATCTTTATCTGATTGGCGAAAGCCTGATTCAGATTGAAAAGGAAAAGCGTGGAGTTGACCCTGAAAAGTTCATGGCATATATCCGTTCCAAAGTTGCAGGTGAAGGAATGTATTATCTGCTGCTTGATGAAATTCAGATGCTGGATTGTTTTGAAGCTGTTCTGAATGGTTATCTTCGTAAAGATAATATGGATGTATTTGTGACTGGAAGTAACGCAAAACTCCTGTCCAAAGATATAGCTACCGATTACAACGGTGATAAGTACATGGGATTATCTGAATATATGCTATACGGCGGTATCCCTCTGGTTGTCCTTCGTGAGGGAGCAAACGATAAGGCAGCTGCATTACAGAATCTGTTCAATGAGATTTATCTTCGAGATATTACCAAACGTAACCGAGTGAAGAACATTGGAGAACTGGAAGATCTGCTGAATATTCTTTCTTCTGCCATTGGTTCGCTGACCAATCCGGAAAAACTGAAGAATACGTTCAAGACGATAAAGAAATCCAGAATCACTTCCGCTACCATTAAGAAATATCTGGATTATTTTGAGGATTCTTTTCTGATTGAATCAGCACAAAGATATGATATTAAAGGAAAGGCATATATCGAAACTCTAAAGAAATCGGAACGAACCCGTGGCAGAACCAGAACCCGGAGTGGGAGACTACGGACCGGAACTTCATTTATGATGACAACGGGCAGCTTATAAAGTGCACGGAGAGCAGGGGGCAGTTTGACAAGGCCACCTATACTTATGAGTATGACGAGGCCGGGAACCGCACCTTCGCAAAGAAAGAGAAGCTTTACAGCTATCTGGAGTCCTGGCAGATCCGAAATCAATGGCGTAAAATATTCGGATATTGATTATATTAACCGTATCTTAAAAGTGGAATGACAGTTAGGAAGAGACGTTTATGCTGACAACAGAGAGATCATAGCGGATGGAGTACCGGAAATAGAGGAGTATATGAACATGGTGTTTCCAGATATGGAAGAAAATGAGCTCTTTAAAAACGAACTGCTGGAGATTGTGGTGGATGTAACAGGATTCCTTCCGGAGACTGCGTAAAAGCAAAAGAACAGATGTTCACTGCTTCTGTACTTTTGAAAGAACTTGTGATATAGTAGACGCAAAGAGTCTACTGTCAATGGCAGTCGCCAAATGCCTGCAAGCAGTCACTTGACTCGTTGCTTTGTGATATACGAAAGTGCAATGTCTGAGTCCTTTTTATATGGTTTGTTCCTGTTTCGTCCATATAGAATTACATGGGTACGGCAGGCTCAAAAAAACAAATTCTGTTTTAAATCCTGGAGGTGGTTCTTATGCAAAATGAACAAAAAGTTTTTGAATTACATTCCGAATACGCCCCCACCGGCGACCAGCCCCAGGCCATTGAGGCGCTGGTCAAAGGGTTTCAGGAAGGCAATCAATTCCAGACTTTACTAGGGGTTACGGGTTCCGGAAAGACCTTTACCATGGCTAATGTGATTGCCCAGTTAAATAAGCCGACTTTGGTAATAGCGCACAATAAGACCTTAGCAGCACAGCTCTATGGTGAGTTCAAAGAGTATTTTCCGGGTAACGCAGTGGAATACTTTGTATCCTATTATGACTACTACCAGCCCGAGGCCTACGTTCCCTCCACGGACACCTACATTGAAAAGGACTCCGCCATCAACGATGAGATCGACAAGCTGCGCCATTCGGCTACAGCAGCTCTTTCCGAGCGCAGCGATGTGATCATCGTGGCATCTGTATCCTGTATTTACGGTCTGGGAAGTCCCATTGATTATCAGGAGATGGTTATTTCACTGAGACCGGGGATGGAAAAGGACCGGGATGATGTGATCCGCAAGCTGATCGAAATCCAGTATGACCGCAATGACATGGACTTTAAGCGGGGAAGCTTTCGGGTCAAGGGTGATGTTCTGGACATTTATCCGGCCTACTCAGACGGTCAGGCCTTCCGGGTGGAATTTTTTGGGGATGAGGTAGACCGGATCATGGAAATTGATACCGTGACTGGAGAGGTGAAGGCCCAGCTGGGGCATGTGGCGATTTTTCCGGCATCTCATTATGTGGTTCCCAAGGAAAAGATGATGGAGGCCACGGAACATATTTTAGAGGAATTAAAGGAGCGTGTATCATTTTTTAAGAGTGAGGATAAGCTGTTAGAGGCTCAGAGGATTTCCGAACGCACGAATTTTGATGTGGAAATGATGCGGGAGACAGGCTTTTGTTCTGGTATTGAAAATTATTCCAGACATTTGACGGGAACAGCACCGGGAGAGCCTCCCTGTACCCTGATTGATTATTTCCCCAAAGACTTTCTCATTATTGTAGATGAGTCCCACATCACTCTGCCTCAGGTACGGGGCATGTATGCGGGAGACCGTTCCAGAAAAATGACGCTGGTGGACTATGGGTTCCGCCTTCCTTCTGCCCTGGACAACCGTCCTTTAAATTTTTCGGAATTTGAAAGCAAGATTGATCAGATGCTGTTTGTATCAGCTACGCCCTCTGTCTATGAACAGGAGCATGAGCTGATGCGGGTGGAGCAGATCATCCGTCCGACCGGGCTTCTGGATCCGGAAATATTTGTCCGTCCTGTGGAGGGGCAGATTGACGATCTGATTTCAGAGGTGAACAAGGAGGTGGCAGGCCATCATAAGGTTCTGATCACTACTTTGACAAAGCGGATGGCAGAGGATCTTACCGATTATATGCGGGAAGTGGGAATTCGGGTGAAATATCTCCATTCCGATATTGATACCTTAGAGCGTGCGCAGATCATCCGGGATATGCGCCTGGATGTGTTTGACGTGCTTGTAGGGATTAATCTTTTAAGAGAGGGCCTTGATATACCGGAGATTACGCTGGTGGCGATTCTGGATGCGGACAAGGAAGGTTTTCTCCGTTCAGAAACCTCACTTATTCAGACAATTGGCCGTGCGGCACGGAATTCTGAGGGTCATGTGATCATGTATGCCGATACCATCACAGATTCCATGCGGGTGGCGATTGAGGAGACGAAACGCCGCCGTCAGATCCAGCAGAGATATAATGAGGAGCATGGCATTACGCCTACAACCATTAAAAAGGCAGTAAGAGACCTGATCACCATTTCAAAGGCCGTGGAAAATGACAGTTTCGCAGATACGAAGGATCCGGAATCTATGGATGAGAAGGAACTTAAAAAGCTTTCAAAGGAACTGGAAAAGAAGATGCGTCAGGCAGCAGCCGAGTTAAACTTTGAGGAGGCGGCTCGGCTCAGAGACCGTATGGTGGAAGTGAAAAAGCTGCTTTTGGATATGGAATAGTCTGGGAACCGGTTTGGGCTGTAAGGAATTGTAAACTCTTTGTAAGAATTATGAAATTGCATAAATCCAAACTTTCCTTTATAATAAAATCATACAAAAGAAACAAAACGAATCTTAAATATAAGGAGGAGAGGTATATGTATACAAAGAAAATGTTTTCCCTGGCAATGGCAGCGTTTTTGTCAGCTATGGCTGTATTTCCGGTCTATGCGGGCACGGAGAAGATCGATACAGTGCGTTTGGAATTTTCTTATGATAAGGAGCCGGAGAGCGGAGATGATATTGGTGATATCAGCGTAAGGGCCAGAGACGATTCATATGATGTGGATTCCGTAGAGTACACGAATCTGGAGGATAAGGATGTCTGGACGGTAGGAGATGTTCCCGAGGTAAAGGTAGAACTTTCTGCTTCTGAGGGATACCGTTTTTCCTATACCAGCAAGAGCCACTTTAAGATAAGCGGCTGTGACGCTGAGTTTAAAAAGGCAAAAATTTATGATGACGGCGATTATATGGAAGTGACGGTAGAGCTGGACCGTATCGGAGGCAAGCTGGAGGCTGCTGATAATCTGGACTGGAATGACAGCACGGCTGAGTGGGACGAGGTAGAGGGTTCCAAGAGCTATGATGTAAAGCTGTTAAGAGATGACAAAGCGGTTACAACTGTCAATACATCTAATACGTATTTTGACTTTTCCGGATATTTTAATAAAGAAGGAGATTATACCTTCCGTGTGAGAGCTATTGCAAGCTATAATGACAAGGCAGGCGAGTGGTCTGAGGATTCTTCTTCCCTGTATGTAGATGAGGATGAGGCAGGTTCTTACGGTGGAAGCGGACGCTGGGTACAGGAAGGCGGACGCTGGTGGTATTCTTACTCTACAGGCGGTTATCCGGCAGATGGCTGGAAACAGATCGATGGAGTGTGGTATCTCTTTGACCGTTCCGGATATATGCTTACTGGCTGGCAGAAGGTAGACCGTCAGTGGTATTATCTTGGTTCCAATGGTGCTCTTACAACCGGCTGGCAGAATGTAAACGGACAGTGGTATTATCTCAATGGAAGCGGTGAGATGCAGACGGGCTGGCAGTATGTAAGCGGCAGATGGTATTATTTAAACAGCAGCGGCGTAATGCAGACAGGATGGCTGGAGCAGAACGGACAGTGGTATTATCTGGATGGAAGCGGCGCTATGACAACCGGATGGCAGTCTGTGAATGGCAGATGGTACTATATGGGCGGAAGCGGAGTGATGTTTAGAAATACCTGGACACCGGATGGAAGATATGTAGACGGATCGGGAGCCTGGGTTCAGTAAGGATTGTATAAAGGATAGGTAAAAAGAGGAGCTGCTGTAACGGATGAAAGGGTTCGTACAGCAGCTCCTTTTGTATGCTTTAATTGAGGGGAAGCATGCAGGAAGATACGATCTCAATCGAATCAGATCTCCGGCTGTAGCGATAGATCTGGTTGGAGAGGCGGTCCTGAGGCAGAACCTCGGAGGCATTGATCTGGGCTACCATTTGGCTGAGTTCGTCATAAGAAATGTCTTCTTCATCGGGAAGAAGCAGAACTTCATGGATACTGGAGGGAAGAATCAGCACGTCGCGTTCAATCCCTTCTGAGAAATGTTTAAGAACATCAGGATAGAGCATACAGATTGCTCCGTTGATTCCGCAGGTATTGGAAAGAACATAGAAAGGGGTCATGGCCTGTCTGTTCAGGTCGGGGACGGAGTCTGTCAGATCCTCTAAAATACAGTCCATACTGGTAATGGACGGAGGAAAGAGCTGGGAAACATTGGAGATGGCAGCCTGAAAGAGTTCATCCTGGGAAATACCCCAGGTATTCAGATGAGAGGTATGGATTCCGGCAGTCATTATACCGGTATCATTTTCCTGAAGAAACAGGTAGAATACGATGGAAAGATCGTTCCATGGAATATGAGGCATATCCTGCAAAAGTGTTTCATTGGCAGCCGTGTTTATAAGGCGGCAGGCGGTCCGGGATTTCATGGCGCTGTAATCGGAAAGCCGGGCCGGATGAATGGTGGGCAAAGCCTCATTGGAGCGGTACAGTTCCAAAAGCTCCTGAGTGATTTCCTCCAAAGAGCAGCCTTCCAGATACTGATGGTAGCAGTTATTGAGATAAATAGCAGGAGCTACCGGATTTTTGTCTTTGGAAATGCACAGACCATCCAGAATCAGGCCGTTGTTTTTGGTGATCCTGTGCAGGCTCAGTTCATACTCCTTTCCCAGGGCCTGTTCCATGCCCGTTTTGATTTTGTTGAGAAATACGTCGTATACCAAATGTATACCCCCTTAGTACATTATATTTATGTAAACTGCAAAAGGCAGCTTCATAGCAGGTAAGAAAAATATTGTCCGGATATCATTCCTGAACAGGATCTGAAACGTATATAAAAGAATGTTTAGAAGGTTACAAAACAGACAGAAATTCTGATTTGTGAAATAAAAATGAATCTATGTCCAGAATAAAGGCAGAGAGGACTTTTGTCAAGAGAAAACTGTATATACAGGAAATAAGATCATAAAAAAAATGAAAAATCCCTTGACAAAACAGAGAGAAAGGAATATATTATGAAATGTAGATGTTAGCACTCCAAAGCATTGAGTGCTAATAATCGCAGGAGAGGAAGGTGACAGGAAACGATGGATACACAGCTGGATAACCGGAAGATCACCATATTAAAGGCGATCATCAAAACCTACCTGGAGACAGGCGAACCGGTTGGTTCCAGAACCATTTCCAAGTATTCAGAATTAAAACTGAGTTCTGCCACCATCCGTAACGAGATGTCAGATCTGGAAGAGATGGGATATATCATTCAGCCCCACACTTCCGCAGGGCGTATTCCTTCCGATAAGGGATACAGGTTCTATGTAGACCAGATCATGCAGGAAAAGGACAATGAAGTTACAGAATTTAAGGATATGATGGTTCAGAAGGTTGATAAGCTGGAACTGGTCCTTAAAAAGATGGCTCAGGTTCTGGCGGCCAATACCAATTATGCGGCCATGATCAGCGGCCCCAGCTACCACAAGACAAAGCTGAAATTTATCCAGCTGTCCAGAGTAGAGGCACATAAGCTTCTGGTAGTGGTTGTGGTAGAAGGAAATATCGTTAAAAATACCATGATCGATATTGCGGAAGAGCTGGGGGAACAGGAACTCTTGAATCTGAACATCCTGTTAAACAGCAGCTTAAACGGGCTGACGATTGAAGAAATCAATCTGGATATCATCAGTCGTCTGAAGGAGGATGCAGGCATTCACAGCCAGGTGGTGGAGCTGGTCTTAAACGAGGTTGCGGAAGCGATCAAGGCCGGCGGAGAAGATCTTCAGATTTATACCAGCGGGGCTACGAATATTTTTCGGTATCCGGAGCTTTCAGAAGGCGATAAGGCCAGCAAGCTGATCGGGACACTGGAGCACAAGGAAATGCTTCAGGAGTTTGTTTCCGAGGTCAATACGGAAAACGGCGGTGACGCCGGGATCCAGGTCTATATCGGTGATGAAACGCCGGTTCAGTCCATGAAGGACTGCAGCGTGGTTACAGCCAATTACGATCTGGGCGGAGGACTTCGGGGAACAGTCGGAATTATCGGACCGAAGCGTATGGATTATGAAAAGGTCCTTGGAACGCTGCGGAATCTGATGAGCCAGCTGGATGCAGCATTTAAAAAGGATGAAAGGTGATAAGCAGTGAGTGAAGATAATAAGAAGGAAGAAGTAACAGATATTCCGGAGACAGAGGAAGCGGCAGACGCTGTCAAAGAGGAAACTGCGGAAGCAGAGACTCAGACAGAAGAAGCTGCGGATAACGCGTCAAAGGGAGGTTTCTTTAAGAAAAAGAAGGATCCGAGAGATGAAAAGATCGAGGAGCTGACCGACCGGGTAAAACGCCAGATGGCTGAATTTGAAAATTTCAGAAAGAGAACGGAAAAGGAGAAATCTTCCATGTATGAGATGGGCGCCAGAGATATCATTGAGCGCATCCTTCCCGTGATCGACAATTTTGAGAGAGGCCTGGCAGTAATCCCTGAGGATAAAAAGGAAGATCCCATTGCAGAGGGCATGGAAAAAATCTACAAGCAGATCCAGAAGGTCTTTGAGGAAGCCGGAGTAAAGCCCATTGAGGCAGCCGGAAAGGAATTTGATCCCAATTTCCACAATGCAGTGATGCATGTGGAGGATGAGAGCCTGGGAGAAAATATCGTTGCGGAGGAGCTCCAGAAGGGATATATGTACCGGGACAGCGTTGTAAGACACAGTATGGTTAAAGTTGCAAACTAAAATATTTTATAGATTGATCAAATCAGGAGGAAATAACTATGGGCAAGATTATTGGTATCGACTTAGGTACAACGAATAGCTGCGTTGCCGTTATGGAAGGTGGAAAGCCAACCGTTATCGCAAATGCAGAGGGCGTAAGAACCACACCATCTATCGTGGCATTTACAAAAACAGGTGAAAGACTGGTAGGCGAGCCAGCAAAGCGTCAGGCAGTTACAAACGCAGACCGCACCATTTCTTCCATCAAGCGCCATATGGGCACAGACTACAAGGTGGACATTGACGGAAAGAAGTACACACCACAGGAGATTTCCGCCATGATCCTTCAGAAGCTGAAGGCAGATGCAGAGAGCTACTTAGGCGAGACAGTAACAGAGGCTGTTATCACTGTTCCCGCATACTTTAATGACGCACAGCGTCAGGCAACCAAGGACGCAGGAAAGATTGCAGGTCTGGAAGTAAAGCGTATCATCAACGAGCCTACAGCGGCAGCGCTGGCTTACGGCCTTGACAATGAAAATGA
>ENA-OPRW01002273-OPRW01002273.1-human-gut-metagenome-genome-assembly--contig:-NODE-2273-length-10700-cov-3.632222_pt1 | contig 10700 bp, 8 predicted proteins | sample MGYA00241898_ERZ501890 | MGnify/ENA primary metagenome ERZ501890 (study PRJEB25962, sample SAMEA2042216) | human gut metagenome | biome: human gut; feature: human-associated habitat; material: faeces... | reverse complement strand
GCGTCGTGCTCTATGTGGTCGTCACTCGACTCTTTAAGGGTTCGCTCGAAAATATTTCGGGCGGCGACGATGCCGTTCGCCGTGAACTCGCGAAGCTCGGACCCATGTCCGCTGCTGAATGGAAGCTCACGGTCGTCTCCCTCGTACTCCTCTTTATGTGGGTGACGGAAAAGAAGCTCCACCCCTTTGATACGACGACTACGACAGTGTGCGCCATTGCGCTCCTTATGCTGCCGAGCATGGGCGTGATGGACTGGAAAAGCGTCGTCAACCGCATCAACTGGGGCACGCTGCTCGTCTTCGGCGTCGGCATCTCGCTCGGCTCCACGCTTTTGTCCACTCACGCTGCACAGTGGCTCCCGCCGAAGGCATTGGTTCCTCCTTCGGGCTCGCAGATCAGACCACTTTTGTCGTCGTTGCGGTTCTCGCCCTCTTTCTCATCATCATTCACCTCGGCTTTGCATCCGCCGCTGCGCTCTCAAGCGCACTCATTCCAATCATCATCGCTCTCGTGAACGGACTTGATGCGCCGAACGTCAATGTGCTGGGCATTACGATGATTCTGCAGTACGTCATCAGCTTTGGCTTCATTCTTCCGGTCAATGCCCCGCAGAATCTGATTGCCTACTCAACCGGTGCGTTTGACGTGAAGACTTTTGCCTTCACCGGCATCATTCTGACAATTGCGGCCTATCTGCTCATTCTTCTGATGTCTGCTACGTATTGGAGCTGGATGGGCCTAGTGTGATACACCGAAGAGCGGCCGCCCGCGCAGCCGCTCCGCAGGAAAAAATCCTGACTTCACCATACCTTGTGACTTAGCCTCAGAAAGCAAACTTGCTTTCTGAGGTTTTTTTCTGCTCCTAAGGCACTAAGAGGGAGAGAAAAGCCTGCCCTTAAACCGCCGCAGAGGATCCCTTCGGCTGAACATCCGCGGGCGCATCGTCATCAGCATGCGGATCGAGCATCACCACTTCCAGACGGTTGTATGGAATGCGGATGCCTTCCTCGCGGAAACGACGGACAATGTCGAGGGTAATGGCTGTTTTGATCCCGACGGAACCATTGACCGGATCAGCCAGCCAAAAAGCCGCCTTCAGATTAATGCCGCTGTCGCCGAAGCTGTCCACATAGGCCCAGGGCTTGCGGCCCTTGACGATGCGCGGACGATCACGCGAAACCTCTTCGAGCATGACGGCAAGTGCCCGATCCACATCCGCATTGAAGTCAATCGTCACAGCGACATACTGCGTATTGGCTTCATCCGTATACGAATGATTCAGCACAGCTGACGTCACGAACGCTTCATTCGGGACAATATTCTCAATACCGTCGAGACTGCGCACCACCGTAAAGCGCGTATTGATTTCCACCACCTTTCCGCGGAAGCCGCCCACCGTAACCAGATCTCCGATTTTGATGGATTTGTCCAAGAGGATGATGAATCCGGAAACATAGTTGGAAGCGATCTTTTGCAGTCCAAAGCCCAGCCCGACGCCTAAAGCGCCGCCGAAAACCGAAAGAATCGTCAAGTCGATGCCGACGGTTCCAAGACCGATGATGACCGCCAGAATCAGAAAAAGAACGGTGACAATGCGCGAAAGCACTACCTTCAGGTTGGGGGTCAGATTCTGCGCCCCCTGAATGAACTGATTGATGATGGCCGAAATCCAATTGGCAACGGCCAGCGTAAGCAGCACCGAAATCACCGCCATGAAGGCCTTCCAAACCGTCATGTCCCCCTTGCCGATGGGGATTCTCAGCGCATCAAGATAGTCCATCAAATCCGACAGCACGCCGAAGAACTGCAGCACTGCAAAGCACCAAAAGATGACGGTGACTGTACGCTGCACACCCCGCGTGATGATGCTTCGTCCGATGCTGGCCTGCACAAAGGCCATCACAACGGAGAGCACCGAAAATGCATAGAAGATCGAGTAGAAGATCCTGCAGATAACGAGCGACCGAGAAGGCTCATCACCCAGCGTTACGATCAGCCAGGCCGCAAGCGCGAGCGACGATCCTGCGATGAGGCCGAAAGAGACATTCTCAAGGAGACCGTAAACCAGATGCTTGATGTGATTGACTACACCGAAATCATCTGCACTCGGGCGCCTCTTTTCGAGCCACTCCGTAAAGGCGCGAGATCCCCACCAGCCGAGAATGAAGGCACAGATCACTGCAAAAATCTGCAGCACCAGGCTCGACCAGGTCATTCCCGCCGTAAGCGTTTCAAAAAAACGCGTGAACCAATGCGTCGTATCAATCACTGCATCTGCAGCTGCGGAAAGGCCTTCATCAGGGCTTGGGGCATTGGCCGCTGCCTGAAGGTGATCGGCCGCTTCTTCAGCCATCGCCTCGGCGGCCTCGGTATGTGTCGTCATAATGAAAATCTCTGCGGGCCTCCTGAGCCCGAAGCAGGGTTAGGGAAATGAGAAACGAGCTTGAGCTGAGTGCTTGCGCTCTCGTTCCTCGGCATGCAGTCTATGCCGTTGCCGGCTGTTTGGCAGGCGCCGCCTACTCTCGGAGTGTGTGATGACGACAGAAAAAACAATCACCCTCCTGGATATTCCTTAAGTAATAGGCGCTCTGTTCCATGATTCGATCATGACAATCATTGTCAGAAACGTCGCCGATAATACTCAGCTTAACTTTTCTTGGGTGCCGTTTTCGAAACCGCAATAATGTGCTCAACCAGTTCATGCATATTCGTACAAGCAACATCACTTGATAGATCTTTAATGTGCTTTACCCTATTTTTTGATCTTTCAATTGCCGTGATTATTAGATCTTCCGTAAAATCTTTTTGGCGCAAATTTTTAGAGTAATCCTTTAGCCACCGTTTCAAACGATTATCACATTCTTTAGCTGTAACCACTCCATAACCATCTTCGAAATGCAGCAATAACCAATATTCAAATTTAGGGTTACTCAGCACTACACCTGATCGCCCCATCATGCCTATGCTAGAAATCCAATATTGTAATTCATTAATATTACTCACCTCCCAATCATCTTTATCCAAAATAATCCAAAATTCATCACTGCGGCCGATTTCTTTATATTTATAAAGATCCTTTGCTTTTTTCAAAAGATGATTAGGAGCGCTATGTGTATCAGGCGGCGGCATCATAATTACTATGTTGAACAAACAGCGCAGAATTGTTAAATAGTCTCGTTCCGTTTGACTGCCTTCAGCAACAATGAAAAAACGCGTTTTGTAGAAACGACCTGACATAGGTCGATTGCCAAAACGCTTTTTCCTTAGAGTATCTATTTTCTTCGATGCCACAAAAACCTCTTCAATAAAGAATAAAGGGATGAATAATTTATCCAAGAATATTTGGAACACCGCCCATTGCCCCGGACAGGTAGCTCTTTCGAATATCCTTGTCATTCCTCACTTCTTTAAACTCACCGAATGAATATAGTTCTGATGAGCCATCAGGCTGTCTGTCTGTTATCCACAATTCATCTCGTCTGAAGACTTTTTGGTCTACCAAGTTTACATCATGAGTTGTGAAAATCAACTGTGTTCGAGATTCTGCACTGCAATGGTTCAAAAAATCCGTCAGCAGCCACCTTGTAATATTCACATGGAGACTGCGATCGAGCTCATCAATCACATAAACTGATGAAGATTGACTCTGCCGCAAATCATAGAATAAAGGGACCAAATCCAGAAGTCTTTGGGTTCCATCCGACTCATCGGATAACTCAAATGCCACCATAGAATCATCATTTCGTTTATGAATCGGGCTAATTTTTTTCAGTACTGTTTTACCCCCTTCGCGCATTAAAACTGAATTTTCGTTGCACCTAATTACTCCTCGCTGCTGAGCAAGGTCATTTTGAATAGACTGAAGCTGCTCAGCCAATATTTTCCTTTCAAAATCATGATCTACGACTTCTTCGAGATGGTCTATGCCTGTATCTAATGCCTTTAGCAACCGTAAGATGCCATCTGTCATCACGTCACTTTGATCAGCAAGCCGCTGAATCTGGATATATCTGCTGTGAGGAGTGATAACCGTCAGTTTCTTTTCAAACCAACTATAAAGCGCATTCAGCAAAGGTGACTTCACTTTCTGACCAATGGCATTCGTCAGAAACAACATATTTTCTCGAGTACCGCCTTCCAAAACCCGCAGAATGCCTTCATCAACATCTTTAAGCAGCCTTGAACCAAAAGTCATTGGCTCATTAGCTTTGCGCGAATATAATTCATATGCAGCGTAACTGTTTTGTACAGTAAGTATTTCTTCGACAACGCAAGAAGATGACAATATAAATTTAAATGAATAAATTAAATCATTAATTAGCAGATCAAACTCAAATGTTGAAGGTTTCTTTTCCATTTCAACATCGAGTTTAAATGGGCGCACCGCTATTTGAGCGTTGGAAGGAACACCTTCAACAATATATCTCTGAGCAAAGCTTAAAGCTTCCACAAATTTTGTTTTGCCAGATGCATTTGCTCCGAAAATAGCCGTTACCGGCAGCAGCTTCACGCCAAGCGCCGGCGACACCGACAGACGATCAGAGTGCTGCCGCTCTCGAGTTGCCGTCATATCAAGTTCAGCCCGATTCCGGAACGAACGCCAGTTTTCAACAGCAAAGCGAATGATCATGTTTATCTCCGCCACAATTGGAACCACTTGACGAATATAACATGCGTTCAAGAGATTTTTTCTCGCCAAACGAAGATACTTACAACACCTCACTGTCCATGTGCGTTTTAGAGACTGGCCATCAATGAATCAGGCATCTATTTGATATTCATATATATTTAAACGTCACAAATGTCAAATCGCTTCGTCAGCTGGTCTTAAAGCCAAACCACAAGCACAGTCATGAATGTGACGCTGCAGACAATTGAGAGCGAGTTCAGCGTGCACGAAAGCGCCACTCTGCCCGGGTCATTCAGGCAGAGCGCCGTATAGATCGTGCAGACGGCCGAGAGCGGCGCAAAGGCAAGAATGGCGAGAACCTTGCGCACTTCCTGATCAAAAGGCAGATAGTTGTAGAAAAGAAAAGCGAGCGCCGCAGCAATTAGATAACGGCAGAAAAGCGTCTTGGCAATATGCAGTCCCGAACCCGGCGCGAGCTTCAATTCAAAGCCGATGCCGATCATCAGCATGGCAAGGAACGGATTTGCTGCGCCCACCATGTCGGTAAACCCCAGCACCTGCGGCGGGAGCTTCCAGCCGAGGAAAGCCAGAATCGTCATGGCGACATAAACATCCATCGGAACAGAAGCAAACATCCGCCTGAAGAAAAGTCGGGCGCCGCCGCCTTCGTTTTTCCCGGCCACCGCCGCTGCGATGGAATAGGTCGCCCCCGTGCACATGATCGAATTGCCGGTATCCCAGATGCAGGCTGCGACGACGCCCATGGGGCTCACGAAGCTCTGCAGAAAAGGAAGAGCGAAGCAGCCGACGTTGTAGCCCGAGAAATTAATGATGTTGAAGGCCTGTTCGGCAGAATCGCCGCGTTTTGATGCGAGCCAGCCCGCGGCAACGGTGACCAGATTGCATCCGAGCCCCAGCAGTACGAGCACAAAGAGCGCCGCATCGACATCGATTCTGGTGAAGTTCGAAATGATGGCGCAGGGAAGCGTTACCTTGAGGACCAGTCCGGCAATGAGCCGAAAGTCTTCCGCACGAAAGAAGCCGACGCGCTTGAGCAGATAGCCCACGACGATCACAGCGATGAAGGAGACAACCTTGACGAGAACGGATTCCATGGGAAATCCTTGGGGAAAAAAGGATGCATGCCGGCTGAGCGCCGGTATTTTTGAAGTGATCGGAAAGTATAAGTGCAGACCTGAAGCGCAGAACTGCGCTGGGTATTTAACCGCTCCCCCTCTTGATCCAAGCACGCTCAGCTGAGAGAAAGTCTGGATTCATCTTTCGATTCATATGCTTACGGGTTACTACCCCCGGCGGAGTAGTTATTATCACTAATAATTAGCACCTAAGTACTTGGGTAGTTGATTCCGAAAACTATGCTTAGAGTGACGTCAACACCCAGGAAACAGCGGCAGAGTCTAATGACCCGGGAGAGCGCTTCAGCCTGTCCCGAGACCGCCCTGCTGCTGCCGGGCAACCATTTCTGTCTTCAAAGGAGAAATAAAGATGACTGATATTTCCCGCCGCAAGCTCTTCGGCGCTGCCGGTGCCGCCTCTCTCGGCCTTGCCGGCATGGTTCCCGTGGCCTCCGCTTCCGAATGCGGCAAGCCCGTCAAGTGGAATGAAACCAAGGAATTCGTGATCATCGGCACGGGCTTTGCCGGCCTCGCTGCTGCGCTCGAAGCGCATCAGGGCGGCATGAAGTCTGATCAGATCCTCATTCTCGAAAAGATGTCCTTCCCCGGCGGCAACTCCGTCATCAACGGCGGCGCGGTTGCAGCTGCCGGCACCGACATGCAGAAGGCCGAAGGCATCAAGGACTCGCCCGACCTCCTCTACGCAGACATCATCAAGGCCGGCGGCGGTCTCGCCCACCCGGAACTCGCCCGCCACATCGCTGATGAATCCGTCGAAAACTTCTACTGGCTGCGCGACAAGATCGGCGTCAAGTTCAAGGCCGTGACCTACCACGGCGGCCATTCCGTCAAGCGCTCCCACGCCGTTGAAAGCAATTCCGGCGCCGGCTTCATTCTCCCGATGCTCGAACGCTTGAAGGAAGTGGGCATCAAGCCGCAGCTTCGCACGAAGGTCGAACAGCTCATCGTCAACGACAAGGGCTGCGTCGAAGGCGTCAAGGCCCGCACCGGCTACACGTTCGGCAAGGAAGAGTCCGGCAAGGTCGTCTACATCCGCGCCACGAAGGGCGTGCTCCTCGCTACCGGCGGCTTCTCGCAGAATGTCAAGATGCGCATGTCCCACGACCCGCGCCTCACCGCTGCCTTCACCTCGACCAACCAGCCCGGCGCAACCGGCGAAACGATTCAGCAGGCTCAGGAAATCGGCGCCAACACGATTCAGATGGACTGGATTCAGCTCGGCCCGTGGACCTCGCCTGACGAACAGGGCTTCGGCGTCGCGCCGCTCTTCGTTGAATCCGCCGTCGGCTACGGCCCGATGATCGATCCGGCCACCGGCAAGCGTTTCGTCAAGGAAACCGGCAACCGCAAGGTTCGCGCTGACGCCATCGTCGCGATCGGCCATCCCTGCGTGATCTACACGTCCGCGGTGAACGCCAAGGCCAACATCATCGGCAAGAACATGACCGATGAGCTCTATAAGCACGCCCGTGAAGCCGGCGTCGTCAAGGAATATCCGACGCTCAAGGCCATGGCTGACGATCTGAAGATCCCGTTTGATCAGCTCAAGAAGACCAACGACGACTTCAACAGCTACATGAAGGCCAAGAAGGATCCGGAATTCGACTGCATGATCTTTGACAACGCTGTTCCGAACGAAGAAGGCCCGTTCCTCGCCGTTCGCCTCTGGCCGCGCGTCCACCACTGCATGGGCGGTCTTGAAATCAACAACAAGGCTGAAGTGCTCTCCTGCCGCGGCGAACCGATCAAGGGTCTCTACGCTGCCGGTGAAGTGACGGGCGGCGTCCACGGCATGGTCCGTCTCGGTACGGTTGCCGTTGCCGACTGCATGATCTTCGGCCGCACCGCTGCGCGCACTGCGCTCGCGTTCAAGGGCTGCTGATCCGCTTCCTCCGGGCTCTCCGCCGTCCATGCGTTTTGATAAGCTTTGCGGCGGCGCAGAAGCCCTTAAGGAGCCTCTCCGACGCTGGGCCTGAACGGATTCTTTGATCCCTTCAGTCCCATCCTTAGGAGAGGACGTTTGCAGCGTTTAATCTTCTTCTCCGTGAACGGAGGCCGAAGCATCAGTCGGTTTGCCCGTCTTTTCCTCCTTTGGCGGGAAGACTGACTGTCGTGCGGCCTCCGCTTTTTCGTTTAATACCATGCCGTCCGCAAGGCCGGCAGATGCCCGATGTCTTTGGCTCAGAAGGGATCGGGATCAACTTCAAAAGGAAATACCCCCATGCGCAAGACTCTCGTTGCGGTTGCTGCCGCACTTGCCTTCGGTTCTCTTTCAGCTCATGCCGGCGACATTCAGATGTACGGCCTTATCGACGTGGGTTTGTCCTACGTTCATTCTGATGCTGACCAGCCCGGCGTTGACTCCGTTGATAAGTTCACGATGGAAAACGCCTCTGAATTCGGTTCCCGCTGGGGTATCCGCGGCACGGAAGACCTCGGCAACGGCTATAAAGTGGGATTCGTGCTCGAATCCGGCTTCAAGTCTGACGACGGCACGCTCGATCAGGGCGGCCGCCTTTTCGGCCGTGAAGCGCACATCGACCTCTACAGCCCGTACGGCACGCTGAGCGCCGGCGTGCTTCCGGTCTTCGGCAGCGTTCTCGGCGCCAACGGCCTCTTCCGCGCGATTGACCCGCTCTTTGCGAACTACACCGTCGGCTTCGGCTCCGGCTTTGCAACCGCCTCCAAGTTGACCCGCGTCAACAACGCCCTGAGCTATGTCACCCCGACCTTCTCGGGCGTCACCGGCTACGCCATGTATTCGTTCCAGACGGATGTGGTGGCAAGCGATTCGAAGCAGATTGAAGGCAAGTCGAGCGCCGACCGCTATGCCTCTCTGGCCCTTCGCTACCAGAACGCCAGTCTCGAAGGCATCCTCGTCGCGGATACCACCTTGTACGGCAGCGAGCGTCAGAACAAGCATTCCGACGACGGCTTTACGATCACGGTGGGCGGCAACTATAAGTTCGACAGCGGCCTGAAGTTCGTGACCTTCTATCAGTACTTCCAGGATCAGGAACTCAGTACGGCTCAGCGCGGCGGCGTTGCTGCCGACGGCATTAATATCTTCACAAACAATCAGGGCTACGGCTTTGTCGACGGCTGGGGCGCCAGCTTCGGCGTGCACTACCCGGTGGCCGGCGGCACGCTCAAGGGCCAGATCGCCTACCGCGACATGGACAACCAGAACGACGTTGACTTCACGCGCTGGACGGTGGCCGCGGGCTACGACTATTCGCTCAGCAAGCGCACTGCCGTCTACGCCATGGCCGGCTACTCGCAGGAAAAGCTTGAAAAGACCGGCGTGGAAAGCGCCACCCCGAACGGCTACCAGATCGTCTTCGGTACGGTGCACCGCTTCTAATGGAGGCCTGAGCGGCCGGTTTTTCCCCTGAAACGGCCGCACATGCCCGACCGGCTTCCCAGAGCCCGAGGCTTCAGGCCTCATGATCCCCGACAGGTTTCGCCCCTGCCGGGGATTTTTTGTGTCTTCTCGCTCGGGGGAGTGTTTTTCAGTTTTTTAAACACCGTGTTCCATCCATTCTGACTTGCTGTTGTGTAAGCACTAGGGTTTCCCCGCCTCTTAAAACCTCACAATGTCTTCATCCAGATGAGCGCGAGCGGCGCATCACTTCTGCCGCAGCGCTTTTCGATATTTTTCCAAGACCAGTTGGAGAACCACAATATGCTCCTCACCAAACGCCAATTCCTCACTTCCGTTCTCGCACTTTCCGTTTCAGCTGCCGCCCGCGCAGCCGGCGGTCCGTCGGGCCCGGCAGTGCATTTTCAGTCTCAGGGCAAGATCGGCGAGGTGTTTGTGAATCCCTATAAGATTGCACCGCTCACCGCCGTCATCGGCAACGGCGGCTATGAACTGCGCAATGCATCCGTGCGCATCGTGCCTAAGCCCAACGGTCAGGAAATTGCTTACAGCGTCGCCGACCGGCTCTGCCGAACGCACGGCGGCATTCCGGTTTTCGGTCTCTATCCGGACTATCAGAATACTGTTGAAGTTGAATACGACCGTGTTGCCAACGATGCTGCGCGCACGGTTGAACATATCCGCGAGTCCTACAAGATTTATGCGGGTCCGGCCTACATTGGCAGCGACGGCACCGATCTGCAGACGGGCGGCTGGTTCCGCGCCGAAGTGCTTAAGTGCGCGCCTAAATACAAGGACCGTCTCTACCTCGTCAACAACATTCTCGAAAACAACCCGCGCGGCGGCCGTGCCGTCTGGAATAATCCCGCGGGCGGGGCGCTGCAGTGGGGCGGCTCGCCCGAAGTGGGCATCATTGACTCCACCGGCGCGCTGCGCTGGTACCTGATGCCGGATTCAATTTTCGAACCCAATTCCATCGAATGGGGCGGCGTGATGATGGGCTTCCGTCAGAATAAGGACGGCGCGCTCACCTGGGGCTACGGCCAGCGCTACGTCAAGTACGACATCCTCGGACGCCGCATTTGGAACCGCCTGCTGCCCGAAGGCTACGACGACTTCTCGCACGCGCTTGAGCCGATGGAAAACGGCCACTATCTCATCCGTGTTTCCGACGCCAACTACCGCCGGGCCGACGGCCGCAATGTCCGCACCGTGCGCGACGTCATCATCGAGGTCAATGAAGCGGGCGAAGTGGTTGACGACTGGAACCTCAACAACATTCTGGATCCGTACCGCTCAACGGTCATCAAGACGCTCGACCAAGGCGCCGTGTGCCTCAACATTGACATCGACAAGGCCGGCAAGACCATGACGGCAGAAGAACTCGCCAAACTTGACGCTTCGGACGACTTCGGCGACATCCTGGGCACCGGCCCGGGCCGCAACTGGGCGCACGTCAACTCCGTGGACTACGACCCGACCGACGATTCAATCATCGTCTCCTCGCGCCACCAGTCAGCCATCATCAAG
>ENA-OPRW01002266-OPRW01002266.1-human-gut-metagenome-genome-assembly--contig:-NODE-2266-length-10736-cov-3.485254_pt1 | contig 10736 bp, 10 predicted proteins | sample MGYA00241898_ERZ501890 | MGnify/ENA primary metagenome ERZ501890 (study PRJEB25962, sample SAMEA2042216) | human gut metagenome | biome: human gut; feature: human-associated habitat; material: faeces... | reverse complement strand
GCCGTGCGCCACGCAGAACGAGCTGAACGGCGACGAAGCGCAGGCGCTCGTCAACAACGGCTGCATCTGCGTCGCCGAAGGCGCCAACATGCCCTCGACGCCCGACGCCATCCGCATCTTCCAGCAGCACAAGCTGCTCTTCGCCCCGGGCAAGGCTGCCAATGCCGGTGGCGTTGCGACCTCGGGGCTCGAAATGACGCAAAACTCGATGCGTATCACCTGGTCGCCCGAAGAGGTCGACGCAAAACTCCGCTCGATCATGGTGAACATCCACTCGGTATGCGTGCAGTACGGCACCCAGCCCGACGGCTACATCAACTACGTAGTCGGAGCCAACATCGGAGGCTTCATGAAGGTCGCCAACGCCATGCTGGCGCAGGGTTGCGTATAAACCGGCAGTCAAGTATTAAGTATGGGAAATCCCGGGCTTCCAAGAGGGTTCCGGGGATTTTAATATCATCGCTGTAACTTAACAAGTTACGGCGATGATTATTTATAGGTAATGATTTAGTAACGCAGGTTCCTCATTTCTACGTTCAATCTTCATCAAGTCAAAGACTCTACGACAAATATACGCAATTTTTTGTAAATAATCAAATGACTATTTGTTGACTTTCTGTCTGTTGCGGACTGGAGCGGTCAGTACCGGACATCGGGTGCGGAATGTTTCGGGTGCTATTAACTTGCAGGACTCATGTTCAATACACTTAAATTTGTTTTTTATGAACTGTATCCTGATCGAAACGAGCGCCTATGCCGATCTTCAGGCGCATATCCAGCGATTGTTGGAACGAGTATCCGCCTTGCAAGCTCTCACGGAAAAATCCCCGACGGTCCGCTGGCTGACTGCGGATGATGTCTGTAAGGCTTTGAGTATTACCAAACGTGCGTTGCAATATTATCGGTCTTGCGGTATCATACCCTACACAGCCATCGGAAACAAAGTCGTATTCCGGGAGGACGATGTCCGCCGTCTTCTGGAAAAGAACCTGATAAAAGCTGAATAGAACCATGTCCGAAGATATTATTACCCGCGACAGCAGTGAATTCAAAGAACTGCGCCGCAATATCATCCGTGCGATCCAAGCCGTAGATATTTTGATCGATACACATCGTCCGGCAATCGGAAGTGAGGTCTACTTCACCAGTGAGGAGGTTTGCAGTCTTTTCGGTCTGAGCAAGCGTTCCTTGCAGAATTACCGCGACAACCGCCAGATACCTTATACTTCCATCGGCGGCAAGATTCTTTATCCCCAGTCAGCGATCTATAAACTGTTGGAGAGCCACTACGTCAGAGCTCTCAGATGACGAACGGGCGGGAGGTCATACCTCCTGCCCGTCTTCGTATTCGATAAAATTGCTGGGATGCACGACGCATATCCGCCCGTTCTGCATTCCGAGATCGATCCTGATCGGATATTTGTACAGCGGCAGATAATATTTGTGCCCGAATGATTTTCGAATGGCCTCTGCAGCAAGGAGTATTCCCGAATGTGCCGTTATCGGCCGTTCGTATTCCGGATATTCCCGCATGATCTCCAGACGGCATTTATTGATGTCGTCCAGCGTAAATACTTCTCCCCGGATGATGCGCAACAGGCGCAAGGTAAGTTCGTATTCGCGGGACAGATTTCGACGTTGGTTGCTGTTTGCAGCCTCTTCCAACTCTTTCTTCAGCCGTTCGGCTTTTTCTTCGAATGTGGCCATATTTTAATAGTCTATTTTGTAACGATTCTGTTATCGGCAAGGGTTAGGTAAAAATCCGAGGACTTTTGTCGTCATTCATCCTGGAGCAGAAAGTCCCGGACGTATTTCCTGGCCGTATAAATGTCGCGTTCGATTGTAAATCCGAACGGCAAATGAAGGGATGCCAGCTCGGAGAGCATCAGATAGCCCCACTCCCATTCGTGAATGTGACAATAGCCGAACAGACGCCAGTCGTCGCCTTCGCGTTCGGCTTCGGTGATGAGCCATGTTCCCGCACCGCAGGGGTTGAAATATTTGACGAGGACTTCGGCCTCCAATCCTTTCCCATCCTGCGAGCCGATGGGATGACTCTCGAATTTCGAGATGATCTCTTTTGTGAGCAATTTCATAGGAAATGATATTTAGATTGTCCGGAACGCCCGGACAGCAAGAGATACATAGTCACGGCAGGCGACAAAGACAAGGCTTCGGGCCTTGGCGTGTCGCCTGCCGTGACTATCTTGCTGGCTGGGCGGACAGTCCCGTATTATCTTGGTAGACTTGTTCACAGCAGGATAAATTCATATCTTTGTTATGTACCATTCCTAAATGCAAAACAGACGATGAACAGAATCATATTGATCGGAAACGGATTCGACTTGGCACATGGGCTGCCGACGAGTTATGCGGATTTTATTCGGGGCTACTATATTATTCAGAAACTAAAATTGCTGGAGGGGGAAAGCGAACTGAATGATGGTCTCTGTTCTGCTAAAATATCTGATTCCGAGGATCTGCGAGCGATGCAACAGTTTCGTAGACTTTTGGAGGACGGCATGTTCAAATTTACCCGAGGATGCGGAGAAAATACTCCTACAAAAAACTATGATCGATTCTTCGATAAGATATCTAAGTATGAGAGTAAATTCTTTGAAGCGATAAACAAGGCTATCGAAACAAAAAACTGGGTAGATATAGAGAGTGAGTATTATTCATGGCTCAAAAAGCTTTATAAGCGAGATAAATGTGAATATACGAGCCCGGTTCTGCTCGATAAAGATCTGGAGATGATTAAAGCCTACTTAATTACTTATTTGAAAATCGTACAGCAGAAACATTTCCAGCCGGAACTAAAAAAAGAATGCATATATCAAACAATCTGTGAACCGTTCCATATCAATGACATTGCTTATGGGAACAGAAAGGAGTTCGACGAGTTTTTAACGGCCAGATTCGAATATTTAACCACGGAAAATGAAGCTGAGATCGACTGTTTCTTGCAGCAGTTCGGTCAATCGCATCTTTCTTGGCGGTCAGATATCGATCTGTACAAAGATTCCATCCGAGACCAGAATAAACAAGATGCATTGGATCTTTCGAAACATATTAAAAAGGTCAATGACAATAAAGGCGATGTTCCCTGCTGTTTCCTGCTCCCGGATCAAATTCTGCTTCTGAACTTCAACTACACGAGTACGGCCGATCTGTACGTTACGAAAGGCTCGGACTTCGAGATCAACCATATCCACGGGGAGTTGGATAACGATAAAAATCCGATTATCTTCGGCTATGGGGATGAGCTGGACGACGACTACAAGGAGATTGCCAAGTTGAATGACAATGACTATTTGAAGAACATCAAATCCATCCGCTATCTGGAGACGGACAACTACCGCCGGTTGCTCTCGTTCATAGATTCCGCACCGTTCCAGATTTATATCATGGGCCACTCGTGCGGCAATTCGGACCGCACGCTGCTCAATACGCTGTTCGAGCACAAGAATTGCGTTTCGATCAAGCCTTTCTACTATCAGAAGGACGACGGCAGCGACAACTATATCGAACTTATCCAAAATATCTCGCGCAACTTCAACGACATGCGCCTGATGCGGGACCGTGTCGTGAATAAATCCTATTGCCGGCCTCTCGTTCCGGCAGGATGTTGAATAGACGAGGTTGTGCCTAACAAGCCCCGAAAACGAAAACCACCCCTGCCAGAATAGGCTCTGACGGGGGGTGGAAATGTTAAAATCAGGCTTGATAGACGCTCATTCTTATGGCTCCGGTTCCCAGTCGGGAATCTGCACCGTGTCCTGTATTTGAGGACATCGGATTATCTCTACTTCCTCGTGTTCATATACATTGCAACCCATGAAAAGCGAAGCTATGAGTATACCCCAGATCAAGGCAAGGATGCAATACAGAACGGCATATTTAATTTTCTGTTTTTTCATAATAACTTATTGTTTTAAGAGTTCTGCGATTTCCGGATCGAGATTACCCCGATATTCCATGCGCTCGTCCAATCGGCAGGCTTCGAGAAAATGCTCCCGTCCCTCTTCCTTGCGTCCCAACCGCGAGCAGGCAATGGCTTTCAGATACTCCACGACGGCGTCCTTGGGCATCGAGACCAATAGCTCCAATGCCCGCTCGTTGTGATCCATCGACAGATGCACCACGACCGTGTTGCGGTCGTTGTAGTCGTTGAGAATATATAGTGATTTTGCATACTTCCGTTTTTGCAACATCTCCACCCCGCGGGCATAGGCCGTGTCCAGTTCCGTGGTATGGATCGTGTCCTTGATCATCCCTTTGCGGCGCAGGTTGTAGCGGAAATTCACGGCCCGAAGCTGCGGATAGATCATCGAGCGGATATAGGCATAGTCTTTCGGGAAGCGCTGCCGGATGGCTTGTTCCCTCCGGTCGGGATTCTTTTCTGATGCAATTAGCGCAAGAATCGCCTCGCGGTTTTCAATGCTTTTGTCCGCCCGGATGCGCTGCGTCAGCTCCGGCCAGTCCTCGGCAATCCACCGCACGGTCAGCAGCGTGTCAATCCCACGTCCGTAACGTTTCACAAGGTATTGTTTCAGCGCCTCAGCACGCCCCCGCGAAAGCCGGTCGTTGAAGGTATAACCGCCCTCCGGGGACGATGCCGCCGTCAGCGTGATGGTATCGACAAAGCACTCCTCCTGTTCGACGATCTGCCGCATCAGGCCGGTGATCTTGTCCAACTGCTGCCGATTGTCGCCCAGCGTATCGACCACGCGCGTGTCACCTACGAAGAACTGAATGTAGTTGCGGTCGGAGACGGTCACATACTTGTCGATCACCTTGATCCGATATCGAGGCATGGTATCGACGAAGGAGAGCATCGAAGATACGATGTAACTCAACGTATCGGACGGCGGCAGACGGTAAGCGCTGTCGTCCACGGCCAAGACCTGCCCCTGAAGCGTGATGAGTAGTTTCTTCGATGTCTCGTCGGTCTTCACCTCTTGCGAATAATAGTAGGTGACGGCATTGCGGCTTTCGACGAGTGAGTCGAGGCGTGCATCCTTCGGATAGGGAAACTTCACGAAGCGGTTGAAGGCCGCCTCGCGCCCTACGGTGTCGGGCCGGAAGCGGTCGACATAAGTCGCGTACTGCCAGTAGTCGCGCTCCTGCAAGAGCGAGAAACGCCCGCCGCGGATTACCAGATCTTCGAGCGGTACCGATTCGTCGGGCTTATGCAGAACGGGAGTAATCACGACGCTGCGGCTTGTGCCTAATAACTGTTTGGGAAGCGTTACGATGAAATCGATCGTGACACGACCGTTGCGTTCGGGAATGGAACGCATCCGCGATACAACGGTCACCTGTTCGATCTGCAGCGACATCACGCGCTCGCCGTCCGCAAGCGTATCGACCGGCGCGAGAAAGAACGTATTGCTGTCCCTTTGGAGCTTTACGACCTGCGGACGGGAATCCGCCTGTCTCTGCTGCCGATCGGCACGGGTCAGCTGCGAGAGCGAGGCTGTCGTCTGCCGCCGCTGAAGCCGCCCGGCTACCGAGCATCCGAACATCGACCCGAGCATGATCGACAGCACGCCCGCCTGCAATAGTTTCTTGTATTGCTTCATGGCTAAAAGAGATAAGAGAACGACACCCCCAGCCGCGAGGGCGCCAGCGTCCAGCGGCGGTAATGGTAGATATACTCGTCGTCCCAGTCCGAAACCGTGGGGTCGCGGCGGGTGTCCTTCGTGCGGAACAATCCTATGCCGACCTCGAGGGTCACGAACCAGCGCTTCGAGAGCATCCACGCATAGCCGTAGCTGATACCTATGCCATATGCCCGGCCATCGTAACGGCGTGTGCGGCTGCCAAGGTCGTAGCCCACATAGGAAAGCTGCCCGCCGACGAAATGCCCCACGAAAGATTCGTAAAACCAGTGTCGGCCGCCGATCTGTACGGCGTGGAAGTTCATCGAGAGCGACGAACTTTTCACGGGGTTCCAGTATCCGGAGGCTTCGACCGACCATTTGTCCGCGACCGAGATTTCCGTTCCGAGGTGGAGCGTTCCGGTAAGAGCCGCGAGGGCATCGGCCCTCACGGCGAAGATCTGCGCCGCAGCACCGCGGGGGCTGCCCCACAGTGCCGCGAACAGCAAGACCGTCGTGATAAATATCCGTTGCTTTTTCATCATCGTGTTTTCTGTTCGAGAGTTATTGCAGTTTATATTCGACCATTCCGTTCCGCGAGACCGGAGTGTCGGATGTCATCGTGTATTTCTCGATGGAAATATCGTAACGGCCTTGCAGGTCGAGATAGACATAGCCCGTACCTCGTGAGCGCTCGGCTTCGAAAGAGACATCGAACGTATAATCGCGCGTGGTCGTATAACCGCCCGAATAGACGATCTTCACGGTGGCGGTGACCGTCAGCGTCAGGTCCTCGCTGACCGGATAGGAGGATTCCATCGTGATATAGAGCGCTCCGGCCGACCGTGTGAAATCGAGCGTGAAATCCGCGACGGTTTTTATCCCTTTCACCGAAGACTCGAAAGAGGTGCTGTTTCCCTGCTCGTCGGTGATCGTGACGGTAAAAGGAATTTCGCCTACGGCCTCGGGTTTGAGCCGAAGTTCATAAGTGCCGTTACCCTCGTAGAGCGTCAATTCGGTCGTCGGAATATCCGCGCTGTAATGCCCCTGAAAGAACGTCAGGCCCTCGCTGCTCAAATGGGCCTTATACCGGCCCGTATATCCGGGCTGCGTTACAGTGAAAGTGACATAAGCCCGATCCATTGCGGCCAGCTCATAGCCCTCCTGCGTAAAGGTTACGTTCAGTTCGGGTTTCTTGTAAACCGTCGTCAGCTCGCGCTCCATGCCGAATCCGTATCGGTCGGTGACGACCAGCCGCAGGCGCACGTCGCCGGGTACGTCCTGCGTATAGGCGATCTCGGCCGTTGCCGTGCCGCTGCCGCAGAGCAGCGGATAAGGCGTGCCTGCCGTGCGGCGCTCGCCGTCGATGGCGACCGTGCCCTGTCCCGCGTCGAGGAGGTAAGTAAGATAAAACTCATTGTCGGCGTCGTTCGTGGACACGAGCTCCAGCGTCGCGGCAGCGGATGCACCCGGTTCGTAACGCTCGGCAAGGGGCGTAACGACGACTTCGGCCGTCGATACGCGCCAGTCCACGGTGTTCATGCCGAGGATACGGGCGTCGATATTGTAAACACGGTTGCGGACGATGTTGAAGTCCGTGGTGTTGTTCTCGCCCGGATAGATGCGGTATGCGACTTTCACACCGTCGGCCTCGCCCTCGATATAGATATAGGTTGCAAACTCCGGGGCGACGGTCTGGTTTTTGCCCTCCTGCGCCCCGATGCCCGCGACCGTTCCCTGCCGGTTCTCCAGCAGGTAATACGAAGCGCTGAAAGTCTGCCCGGTAGCCGTATCCGGAGTCGTGTCGGCCACATCGCCGGATGTCGTGGCATGGCTTGGAGCAAAGAGCGACATGCTGCACGGGGCGTTGCATATCCGCACGGACTTAATTTGCAGCTTGGGGGCGAACTCCGCGGCTACGGTGCAGCTGAAATCGATCTTCGCTACGGTACGTACGAGCGTAACGTCGATGTGCATATCCCCGCGCACGGAAACGGTCTGCTCCGCGGACATGGGAAGCGGCCCATCGGCGAGTGCATCGGGAGCTTGTTCGAAGCGCAGCGTCCGAATGTAATCCCGCGTCTGCTCGCCCATGTCGGCTCCCGCGTTGGCGACAGCGTAAAGTGCGTAGTCGCCTTCGGGAAGCTCCAGCACCACGCTGCGCTGCGATGAGAGGTACAGATGCCGGGCCGGGCCGCCGCTGGCGGGAAAGAGGTATAGGTTGATGTCGTCGATGCGGGATTCGTCTGCGGCCGTGCGGGTGCGGGCCTGGCCGGGGCTGAACGTCAGGGTTATGTGCCGCTTGGCCTGCCTTGACGGATTAGGCCCGATGTCTGAGTCCGAGCAGGCAGAGCAAAAAAGCAGCATGCAGACAGCAGTATAAAGTATCTTTTTCATGACTCTGATTCTATCGAATTTCTATTCCCGGATGCAGCGCACGGCATTGGCCTGGTATCGGAACTCCTTCGTCGTCCGCATGTCGGTCATCAGGTAGATCGAGGTGCAGGATACGCCGTCGAAAAAGGCGGGTCCTTTGTCGAAATTCCAGAAATACGGCGTATTGGTGTAGACCTGTCCGTATGCTCCGACATCGGAGTAATTGTCACCACGGAGCGTTCCTCCCGCCGGATAACGGGCTGTGCGCGTATCGTCGTAGATGATCTCCACATAGTAGGGCAACAGCTTGCGTACCGGTTCTATGCCTTCGAAATCGCAGGCGTCGGGAACTCTCCATCCCGGAGGGCAGGGATCGTAGATGGTCTTTCGACAGACCTCGCTGATATCGGTTCCCTGTCGGGTCGTGTTGCCCCAGAGGTTGTGATGGGGTTGCAGGAGCCAGTCGAGCACGTCCTCTTCAGGCTCTTCCACGTCGTAGTCGGCTTTATAAATGAAGGAGGTGGGGTTCTTCACGGCCCAGTCCACCGTCATAACATCTGCCGGATCGCTGTTTTCGGGGTGGATTACCTCGTACCTGAAGCAGTCGTGATAGACGAACGGCGCCGGACGATTCGATGAGAAGGATGCCGGATACGGGAACGGGTCTTTGCGCCCCCACTGATAGTACAGTCCGCAGGCTGCGCTCTGCGTGTAGTCGGTTCCGATAGCCCCGAGGTTGCGGTCCATGAATACGGCTCCGGATGCGTAGGTCTGCGCGGAGCTGTCGGGATTGTAGCTCGCAACCCAGATGTGCCATGACCAAATGCAGTTGCCCCAGGCGTCGAACAGCCCGATAAGGGCGTTTCCCTGTCGGCTTCCGGTGCGGAAGCTGATTCTGCGACCGTCGTAGCTCAACGACGCGATGATGCTGTTGGCCTGCGTGCCGCTCTCCCAGATCAGGCGCGCATAGGCTCCCGAAAGGGGCTGCGGCGTGATACCCAGTGTCGCGCAGCCGTTGCCCTGCACCGTCGCATCGAACGAGTAGTCGCAGAGCAGCTGCGGGGCGATGTAGCTGTTGGCGGTATTGCGTGCGTCGAGCTGTATTTCACCGGGCAGGAAAAGTGCATAGACATGCCGTAAGGGAGCAGAGGGAATGAACATGTAAGATGGTTCGTCCGTAATCTTGTAGTCATATCCCGCATCCTGATACCAGCCGTCGAACGTGTAGCCTGCGGCGGGTTCTGCGGTCAGGGCGCAGGCTTCCATGCAAAGGACCGTAATGCGTTCGCCCATGCCTTCCGCTTTCCGCTCGTGGTGAAGTTCTCCTTCAACGATAATATCCCCGCCGCCTTCGGTGTGAATAATTGCGGCATTGGCCATGCGGTGTTCGAAATCATACGTCTGCGAAAATCCATAGGCGTCGGTCAGCGTGATACGGTAAGCCAGTAAAGAGTTTTCCTCCGTGTACCCCGGCATGTAATACTCCATTTCATAGGTGTTGTCGCCCATCATGTCGTACAGATCGAAATCATGGACCGCTCCGCTATTGCCGTAATCGAAGGTGAACCCGCTCAGGTCACCGGACAGCAGTTCCAAACGTCCGCGGCTCGGGGCTGTGCCGTCGCTGCATTCCACCTCGACATGCAGATAGCGCGTGCCGTCCAACAGGCAGTAGCCGCCGTAGTTATAATAGTCGAAATCGTCCCATACCCGAAGGGTGTAAGACGATATACGGGTGTCTACTTCATTATCACCCAAAATCGAGATGTCGAACCGGTAATGTACGTTGGCCCGGACGTTGAAACCCGAGGTGTTGTTCTCGCCCAGATAAACCGTGTAGGTCAGTATCTTGTCGCCGCGTTTGGCCCGGATCAGCAGGTACGAGGCATTTTCGGGGGCATTGTCTGCATTCTTAGCCCGCTGGTCGGTGATCGAGGGTACCGTTCCCTGCATGTTGGGCAGCAGATACGAGGTTCCCGCAGCCGAGCGCCCCGAAAGATGGGTTTCGGGACAGTCCATATAATCGTCGGGATCATCCGAAGGTGCAGCCTCGACATCAAAGATCGACACCGTGCGCGGCACGGAGAGCAGCTGCACGGAAAGCAGCTCGATATCCGAGGGCTTAACCGTAATATCGTAGGATATTTTCGCCACGGCACGCTGTACCTCGACCGTGGGCAGCGAACCGCCCGAAGCCGGGATCGTAACGTCGCCGTCCCACGCCATCGGCGTCGTATGCGTCTTTATGCGTAACGGTAAAATCTTCCGATATCGGACTTTCGCCCAAATCACGGTTCAGATTGGCGGCGATGCGCATTCGGTAGTTGCCCGGCAGACATTCGAAACGCAGTGTCGCAGAGGTCTGGTAACGGTGTAGGACGACTTCGCCGTTATCGTCGTAAAGGTAGAAGTTCAGGTCGCGGATGGCGTATTCATCCGCGGAACGGGTTACGGAAAACATCCTTTCGGGCCGTACCGTCAGGCTGACGAAGGTTCCGCGGGGATTTGCACACGCTGTCCGATCCTCGGCGATACATCCCCACAGAAACAGGGCGGCAGTAAATATCAACAGATATTTTTTCATAGTCGGAAAAATCTGAAAAGGAATTGAAAACAGCCCCCGTCCCGGAGGACGGGAGCTGTCAAAACAAGAGGGCTATGCCCCCAGCTCGACACTCTGCGTAACGGGCGTCTCCCAGTCGGCGACCGTTACCGACACGGCGCACTCCTGCCCCACGAGACCCGTGATATTGGCGG
>ENA-OPRW01002262-OPRW01002262.1-human-gut-metagenome-genome-assembly--contig:-NODE-2262-length-10745-cov-4.609635_pt1 | contig 10745 bp, 8 predicted proteins | sample MGYA00241898_ERZ501890 | MGnify/ENA primary metagenome ERZ501890 (study PRJEB25962, sample SAMEA2042216) | human gut metagenome | biome: human gut; feature: human-associated habitat; material: faeces... | reverse complement strand
AGCGTCAATCTGGATATCCGCAAACCGCCGCTCCAAAGCTTGCACCTGCCGCCAGCCACGGTCTGTCAGATTGCTGTTGCCCTGCCCCTGGGCGATCCGGTAGAGATTGCCCTCCGCCTCGGCGTGGCGGACCAAATAGATGTGCGTCATGACTCCTCCTAAAAATTTTTTTCAAGTTTAGTATAGCGTATCCAGAACATTTTGGCAAATCTCCTCCCGACGGATTTTCTGGCCGCTTCCGGTCATACTAGCTCCGTGCCGGAAAAGGAGTGACTGAATATGAAAATGTGTGCCGGATTTTTGGTCGGCATGGGTGCCGGGTTGGTGACCGGCGCCGCGCTTGGGATGATGACGCCCTACGGCAAGGACTCCATGAAAACGCAAGTGGGTAAGAGTATCCACAAGCTGGGTGTCGCCGTGGACCATGCCGTGGACAGCATCGTTTCCGAAATGCGCTGACGCGCAGGGCGGGGAGCCTCGGCTCTCCGCCTTTTTTGATAAAATCGTTTTTGGGGCTTGACTTTGGGAAAAGCTCTGGTATAATAATAACGCTGTCACATTTGGCGACGCCTCGTATACAGAAATTAGAACCAGAACAGCTATGGAGAAGTCGCCTAGTTGGTCGAGGGCGCATGATTGGAAATCATGTAGGCCCCTAAAGGGTCTCGAGGGTTCGAATCCCTCCTTCTCCGCCACAGAAAGCCTTGGAACCGTCAGGTTTCAAGGCTTTTCTTTTTTGCGTCCTGCAAGCGTTTTCGCCGCAGGAAAACCCCTTGGCGGAAGGGCGGCGGAACGAAAGAGAGACATCTGCTAAAAGCAGATGTCTCTCTTTCATGGCAAGGGGTAACAATCCAAATCCTCTCAGGTCGGTCGAACTCTCTTGCATTCAAATTTGCAATTTTTCTTGAGAAGCATCTAACCGGCCTTCTGGCCGGCAGCGCCTTTGCGCCGTACAAGCGTTTTACCACAGGCAAAACCTTGGCGCAGGGCGAATTCACTTCGCCCGAGCATTTCAATCACTGAAGGGTGGAGCGACCAACGGGAGCGAAACCCAAAAGAAAATGCGACTTGTCGAAACAAGTCGCATTTTCTTTTGGAGCGGCTGATGGGAGTCGAACCCACCTATGCAGCTTGGGAAGCTGCCGTTCTACCGATGAACTACAGCCGCATCTGGGTTGTTATTATACCAGACCGCTTCATATTTTGCAACCCCCAAATCTTCTCCGGCATGAACGCCTTTTCGCGGACATAGATTCTACCATCGAAGCAAAGGGGGATCACCATGAAAAAACTCGTCGTGCTGCTGTGCACCCTGCTGGCGCTGGGGAGCAGTGCCCAGGCGCTGGAAGTATCCGCGCCCTCGGCTCTGATGATGGAAAAGGAGACGGGCACCGTCCTCTTCGCCAAGGACGAACATGCCAAGCTGGAGCCCGCCAGCGTCACCAAGGTCATGACGCTGCTGCTGACCATGGAGACCATCGACGCCGGACAGCTCCACTATGACGACGTGGTCACCGCGTCGGCCCACGCCTGCTCCATGGGCGGCAGCCAGATCTGGCTGAAGGAGAATGAGCAGATGACGGTCAGCGATATGCTGAAGGCGGTGTGCGTTGTCTCTGCCAACGACTGCGCCGTGGCGCTGGCGGAGACGGTGGCCGGCAGCGAGGAGGCCTTTGTGGAGCGAATGAACCAGCGGGCCGCGGAGTTGGGCATGGCCGATACCCACTTCTGCAATGCCACCGGCCTGCCGGCGGAGGGGCATGTCACCTCCGCATACGACATCGCCCTTATGAGCCGGGAACTGATCCGAAACCACCCGGACATCCGCCAGTACACCACCATCTGGATGGATTCCCTGCGGGACGGGGCCTCCTCCCTGGTGAACACCAACCGCCTGATCCGCTTCTACCAGGGAGCCACCGGCCTGAAGACCGGCTCAACAGACAGTGCGCTGTACTGCCTCTCTGGTACGGCCGAGCGGGACGGCATGGAGCTGATCGCCGTCATCATGAAGGCGCCCACCTCCACCCAGCGGTTTGAGGATGCCACCAATCTGCTGAACTACGGCTTTTCCACCTACTCGCTGGAGAATGTGGTGCCGGAGTCCGCCCTGCCGCCGGTGCCCGTGTCCCTGGGGACCCAGGCCACAGTGCAGCCGGTGCTGGGGGAGAACACGCACCTCCTGCTGGAAAAGGCCAAGGCGGGCAGCCTGCAGCAGCTGGTCACCCTGGCGGACTCTGTGGAGGCGCCGGTGGCGGCGGGCAGTCAACTGGGGACCCTCACCATCACCTCCGGGGAAGAGGTCGTGGCGGAGCTGCCCATCCTGGCAGGAGAGGAGATCCCACGGGTCACCTTCGGCCAGATGCTGGTCCAGATGCTGCGGACGGCCTTCCTCTGCGGCTGACGGCGGCGGGGGGCGCTGCACCCCCTGAAATCCCGGCGGATTGCGACCGCTTTCCCTTGTGTCCCGTTTCGGAGCATGGTATAATAAAGCAACAAACCCGCGCAGCTTTACGAAAGAGAGGCCGGTCATGATGCTGGATGTCAAATCGTTCCAATTACAGTCTTTTCTGCCCCTGCCCTATGAGGAGGTCCTGGCGCCGCGGCTGAAGCGGGCCCATGAGAAGCTCCAGAGCGGCAGCGGTGCCGGCGGAGAGTTCACCGGCTGGGTCCATCTGCCCCGGGACTATGACCGGGAGGAGTTCGCCCGCATCCAGGCGGCCGCGTCCCGGATCCGGGCCAACTCCCAGGCCCTGGTGGTCATCGGGATCGGCGGCTCGTACTTAGGCGCCCGGGGTGTCATCGACTGCCTGCGCTCTCCCAATTACAACCTGAAGCGCAAGGATACGCCCAACATCTACTTTGTGGGCAACGGCCTTTCCTCCGACGCCATGGGGGAGGTGCTGGACCTGGTGGCGGACGTGGATTTCTCCGTCAACGTGATCTCCAAGTCGGGCACCACCACCGAACCCGCCGTGGCCTTCCGCTTCTTCCGGGCGGCCTTGGAGAAGAAGTACGGCCGGGAGGGTGCCCGGGAGCGGATCTACGCCACCACGGACAAGGCCCGGGGCGCCCTGAAGTCCCTGGCGGACAGCGAGGGATGGGAGACCTTCGTGGTCCCCGACGACGTGGGCGGCCGATACAGCGTGTTGACCGCCGTGGGCCTGCTGCCCATCGCCGTGGCCGGGGTGGATATCACCGCCCTGATGCAGGGAGCGGCGGAGATGATGGAGACCTGCACCGAAGCTTCCTTCCGGTGCTCTGCCTGGCGGTACGCCGCCATCCGGTACGAGCTGTACCGGGCGGGCCGGTCCATTGAGCTCTTGGCCTGCTATGACCCGGCGTTCCGGTTCATGGCGGAGTGGTGGAAGCAGCTCTTCGGCGAGAGCGAGGGCAAGGAGGGCAAGGGCCTCTTCCCCGCCAGCGTGGAGTTCACCGCGGACCTCCACTCCATGGGCCAGTACATCCAGGAGGGCAAGCGCCTGATGTTTGAGACCGTGGTGCGCCTGGGTCCCTCCGACCGACAGCTGACAGTCCCGGTGGACGAGGCGGACGGCGACGGGCTGAACTTCCTGGCGGGCAAGTCCCTGGACTTCATCCGGGACCGGGCCATGGAGGGCACCCTGCTGGCCCACACGGAGGGCGGCGTGCCCAACCTGATCGTGGAGACCTCCGGCAGGACGCCGGCAGACCTGGGGCAGCTGATCTACTTTTTCGAGTACGCCTGCGGCCTCTCCGGCTATCTGCTGGACGTGAACCCCTTCGATCAGCCGGGGGTGGAGGCCTACAAGAAGAATATGTTCGCCCTGCTTGGCAAGCCGGGCTATGAGGACCGGCGGGCGCAGCTGGAGAGCAAGCTGGAGGGGTGACCAGCCTCGGATTGGACGGCACCCGTCCTGCCGCCCACTGTCAATCTCCATTATGAACAAAGTTTGAATCTTCATTTCTCCATTGTTTTTCACGCGATCTTGTGGTATGCTTAACATACCGAATTTCCCCCAGCGACTTTAATTGACAGGAGTGATTACTATGGTCAGACTGATTATGGGCGTGAAGGGCTCCGGCAAGACCAAGCAGCTCATTGAACTGATCAACAACGCGGCGAAGGACGAGCCCGGCAACGTGGTTTGCATCGAGGCTAACCGCACCATGACATACGATATCCACTACCACATCCGCCTGATCGACGCCCAGGAGTACAATCTGGACAGCTACGAGCTCTTCCGGGGCTTCATCAGCGGCCTGTATGCGGGCAACTATGATATCTCCCATGTGTTCATCGACAACCTGTGCAAGACCATCGGCCGGGAAGTGGACAAGGACACCGAGAATTTCCTGAACTGGCTGGACGCCTTTGGCGAGAAGAACAACATCAAGTTCACCGTCACCATCAGCGCCGACCTCTCCCTGGCTACCGACGGGATGCAGAAGTTCCTGTAAGGCTGCTGCGCTTTCCCATATACACAGACGCCGCCTCTGCCAACTGGCAGAGGCGGCGTTTTTCAGGTTTCAGATTTGCACCTGGGAGGATCCGGCGTCCAGCCCCTCCAGCAGATTGTAATTGTCATAGTCCGCCACAGAGGACAGGTCGCTGAGGCACAGCTGGTCCACGCCGAAGAAAGCAGCCATCCGGGCCCGCTCCAGGGCGGCCTCGCCGTTGAGATACCACACCGCGGTGTCCCCGCTGCCGGAGGTGAGATAGGCGCAGGCGTAGCGGTCGGAGTAGTAATCTTTCGTCTGGGAGGCGGACAGCAGCTGCTCGATCTCGGCGGCGGAGGCCTGGCCGGTGTGCCGCCCATCCGTCCAGGCGGAGCCCGTGGTGGTCAGCAGCAGGCTGAGACAGTCGGAATCCACCTGGTCCGCCAGTTCGGCCAGGGCGTAGTAGACCTCCTCCAGCGGCGCCAGGGGGGCGATGGGGAAGTCCTCGGACACGTCGCCATAGTCCGCCACCCGCACCACCAGCTTGTCGGCCGGCTCACTCAGGGCGGCATAGTCATAGCCGTTGTACGCGGCTCCCTGCCAGACGGGCGCCTCCACCATCAAATAGAGCAGCCGGTCCTCTCCCAGTTCGGCCCGCAGCGCCTCCGCCAGCGCGGTGAAATCCTTCTTCTGGGCAGAAGAGAGCTCCGCCAGGTCCAGAAACAGCCCCTCATAACCGCCGCTCTCCACCGCGGCCGCCAGCACCTCTGCGGTGTGGCTGGGGTCATCCTTCAGTGCCGAGGCGCTCCCGCCCACATGCAGCAGCGGCACGGCACCGGCGGCGGTGATGGTCTCCTGCAGGGCGGCTGCGGTCTCTGCATCGGGGGTACCGGCGAGCCGGGACTCCCCGGCGTAGATCAGCCGGGCGCCGCCCACCGCCACGGCGCCATAGCCGGTCAGGTCTGTCAGACCCTCCGCGGAATAGGCGATGCCGGTTTTCTCCGGGGCCGCGGCGTGATAGCTGTCATACAGCCGGATCAGCATGACCGCCGCCTGCTCCCGGGTGGCAGTCTGATCCGGGGAGAAGGTGGTGGCCGCAGTGCCGTTCACCAGCCCCAGCTCATGGGCCATGGCGATATAGCCCACGTTGGTGGTCACATCTCGGAAGGGCATGGGCAGGTCCTGGGCCAAACCGGCGATGGTGCCGTAGCCCATGGCCCGCACCAGCATGACCGCCAGCTCCTCCCGGGTGATGGGCTCCCGGGGGCGGAACGTATCCGTCTGCCGGGTGATGGCCCCGTTGGCATAGGCGGTCTCCACCGCGCTGTAATACCAGGCACTCTTGTCCTGGTTGTCCGTATAGGACCCGGCCTCCGGTGTTACCATCTCCCAGCCGAACAGGCGGCACAGGGCCACCACAAAGGCCCCCCGGGTCATGGGAGCCCCCAAGCCGAAGCGGGTGGGCGTCTGCCCCTGGAACAAGCCCAGGTCCACAGCCCGACGGATGGAGTCCGCCGCCCAGTGGCTCTCCGGCACGTCGGAAAAGCCGGTGGAGGCCGCTGCCGCGGGCGCCGGCAGCGCCGCTGTCACCAGCAGGGCGCAGAGCAGCGCGCAGGAACAGAACCATTGCAGTCGTCTTTTCATGTTGTCATTCTTCGCTCCTTTAGCGTCAGATTTCTTTCAGATTCTGGCAGAGATGCCCGGATTCGCCCTCTGTCGGTATGCCATTGTACCAGAATCTGCCGCCGCCGTCAAACGAACGGTGTCGGAACGCAGAAAAACCTTTACGTTTCACCCCTTGCCTGCTATAATAATTTAGTTATGATGGCTTTTTATTACCTTTGAAAGGGAGGGAACGTGCCATGAGATTCAAAAAATGGAACATCGGGACCCCGGCTGAGCGGGACGTTGCCCTCCTGCGGAGTGCCGGATACCCCTATCTCCTCTCCACGGTCCTGGCGGCCCGGGGTGTCACCACTGCCGAGGCGGCGGCCGAGGCGCTGGAGCGGGACAGGAGCCTCAGCATGTCCCCCATGCTGATGCGGGATATGGACAAAGCCGTCGCCCGCATCCAGCGGGCGATCAGCCAGGGGGAGACCATCGCCGTGTTCGGCGACTACGACGTGGACGGCATCACTTCCACGGTTCTGCTGATGGACTATCTCAAAAGCTGCGGCGTCCGCTGCCTGCGGCATATCCCCCGCCGGATCGAGGAGGGCTATGGCCTGTCCAAGGAGGCCATCCAAGGCCTGCGGGACCAGGGCGCCACGCTGATGATCACCGTGGACTGCGGCATCACCGGCAACGAGGAGGTGGACTTCGCTGCCTCTATCGGGCTGGATGTGGTCATCACCGACCATCATGAGTGCAAGGAGGAGCTGCCGCGGGCGCTGGCAGTGGTGGACCCCCACCGCAGCGACTGCCCCTATCCCTTCAAGCATCTGGCGGGAGTGGGTGTGGCGCTGAAGCTGGTGCTGGCCCTGGGGGGCGAGAGCCGGGAGGATGCCCTGTTCGCCCGATACTGCACCCTGGCGGCCATTGGCACCATTGCCGACGTGATGCGGATGGAGGGGGAGAACCGCACCATCGCCTTCTGCGGGCTGGAGGCCCTGCCCCACACGGACTTCGTGGGCGTCCACGCCCTGCTGAAGGAGGCGGGGCTTCTGGGCAAGCCCATCACCTCTGTCCAGATCGGCTTTGTGCTGGCCCCCAGGATCAACGCCGCCGGCCGCATGGGTGCGGCGGATCTGGCCGCGGACCTGCTGGAGACCGATGACCCCGCCCGGGCCGAGGAGCTGGCAAAGGCTCTGTGTGACCTAAACCGGGAGCGGCAGGCGGTAGAGCAGGCCATCTGCGCCGACGCCACCGAGAAGATCGAGCGCCTCCGGGCCGAGGACCGCAGCGCCCTGGTCCTCTCCAGCGAGGACTGGCACCAGGGCGTGGTGGGGATTGTGGCCTCCCGCCTCAGCGAGAAGTACGCCTGCCCAAGCTTCATGATTCATCTAAAAGACGGCGTGGGCAAGGGTTCCTGCCGGTCCTACGGCGGGTTCAACCTGTTTTCCGCGCTGGAGTCCTGCGCCGACCTGCTGGAGGGCTTCGGCGGCCACGAGTTGGCGGCGGGCTTTACCATCTCCGAGGAGAACATCGACGCCTTCCGGGCCCGGATGAACCGGTATGTCCGCTCCGCCTCCGGCGGGGAACGGGCGGTATCCTGCCTGGACGTGGACGCGCCCATCTCCTGCCCCGGCGAGGTGACGCTGGCGGAGGTGGAGCAGCTGGACCAGCTGGAGCCCTATGGCGCGGGTAATCCCCGGCCGGTGTTCGCCCTGCTGGGCGCCACGGTGGACGTCCTGCAGCCCGTGGGCCAGGGGAAGCACCTGAAGCTCCGCCTCTCCAAGGGCACGTGCCGGTTTGACGCCATCTTCTTCTCCATGACGGAGGAGACGTGCGGCGTGGCGGCGGGCATGCGGGTGGACGCGGCCTTTTATCTCCAGGCCAATACCTTCCGGGGCAATACCACCCTGCAGCTGCAGCTCATCGACATCCGCCCCTCTCTGACCCCCAGCCGCCATGAGGCGGCGGACCTGGACCTGCTCCACCGCCTCGTGGCGGGAGAGGGCCTCACCGGGCAGGAGCGGGCCCGGCTCCAGGCGTCCCGCAGCCAGTTCGCCGCCTTTTGGACCGTGCTGGAGCGGCAGCTCCGCCGGGGAAAGGCGGAGGAGGAGATGCTGCCCTTTCTGCGGCGGCTGTCGGCACTCTCCGGCGGGTGTGAGAGCTTCCTCCGGGCCGGCCTGGCCCTGGCCGTGTTCCAGGAGCGGGGCCTGATCGCCCTGTCCGTCCAGGGGGACCAGGTGACGCTTTCGCTGAATCCCATCCAGGGGAAGGTGGATCTCTTCGCCTGCCCCTATCTGTCCCGCCTGCGGGAGGACGCCGCCGGCAAGAGTGGAGGTGTTGTGTCATGACCATTCAGGAACAGTATGAGAACCTGGAAAAGACTGTCCGGGGCTACAATCCTGCGGCAGACTTCCAGCACATCCGGGCGGCCTTTGAATTTGCGGCAGAGGCCCACAAGGACCAGAAGCGCAAGAGCGGGGAGCCCTATATCATCCATCCCCTGGCGGTGGCGCAGATTGTGGCGGAGGAGCTGCGGCTGGACAGCGAGTCCATCGAGGCCGCCCTGCTCCACGACGTCATCGAGGACACCGCCGCCACCCACGAACAGGTATCCAAACTCTTTTCACCCACCATCGCCGACCTGGTGGAAGGCGTCAGCAAGCTGACCCGCATCCAGTACGCCACCAAGGAAGACGAGCAGATGGAGAACCTGCGGAAGATGCTCATCGCCATGAGCAAGGACATCCGGGTGATCCTCATCAAGATCTCCGACCGGCTCCACAACATGCGGACCATGGAGTACCAGTCTCCCGCCAAGCAGAAGCAGAAGTCTCTGGAGACTATGGAGATCTACGCCCCCATCGCCCACCGGCTGGGTATGCAGCGCATCAAGTGGGAGCTGGAGGACCTGTCCTTAAAATATCTGGACCCCATTGGCTACGAGGAAATCGTCTCCAAGCTGGAGGCCAAGCACCAGGAGTACGAGGACTTCATGCGCCGCATCCAGATCCAGATCGACGACCGGCTGAAGGAGCTGGACATCGATCACATCGTCTACGGCCGGATGAAGCATCCCTACTCCATCTACCGGAAGATGTTCAACCAGAACAAGAGCCTGGACGAGATCTTCGACCTGTTCGCCTTCCGGGTGATCGTGAACACGGTGGGGGACTGCTACAACGTTTTGGGTGTCATCCATGATCTCTACAAGCCCATTCTGGGCCGCTTCAAGGACTATATCGGCACTCCAAAGCCCAACGGATATCAGTCCCTCCACACCACGGTCATCGGCGCGGACGGCCTGCCCTTCGAGGTGCAGATCCGCACCAAGGAGATGCACGAGATCGCCGAGTACGGCGTGGCCGCCCACTGGAAATACAAGCAGAACGGCCAGGGCGCCGGCACCGAAGGGCGCTACGAGTGGGTCCGCCGTTTGCTGGAAAACCAGGAGGGCGCGGACGCAGAGGACTATATCCACTCTCTGAAGATCGATATGTTCTCCGATGAGGTGTTCGTCTTCACACCGGGCGGCGACGTGCAGAACCTGCCCGCCGGCGCCACGCCCATCGACTTTGCCTACGCCATCCACTCCGCCGTGGGCAACCGGATGGTGGGCGCCAAGGTGAACGGCCGGATCGTCACGCTGGACCATGTGCTGAAAAACGGCGACATCGTGGAGATCCTCACCTCCAAGAACGCCAAGGGTCCCAGCCGGGACTGGATGAAGATTGCCAGAAGCAGCGAGGCCCGCAGCAAGATTCGCCAGTGGTTCAAGAAGGAGAAGAAAGAGGAGAACATCGCAAACGGCCGTGCCGCCTTCGAGGCGGAGCTGAAGCACTGCGGCATCTCCATGAAGGACGTTCTCTCGCCGGAGATGCTGCCGGTGCTGTTGAAGCGGGTGTCCTACGGCTCTCTGGACGACATGTACGCCGCCATCGGCTACGGCGGCTTCACCGCCCAGAAGGCAGTGAGCCGGATCCAGGGGGAGCTGAACCGGGTGGCGAAGCTCCACCAGGCGGAAAAGGCCGCCGAGGAGCTGGCGGAGGCCAAACCGGCGGAGCCTGCCAAACAGCCCTCCGCTCCCAAGCGGGTGAAGAGCGAGCAGGGCATCATCGTGGAGGGCCTGGATAACTGCCTGGTGAAGTTCTCCAAGTGCTGCACCCCGGTGCCGGGGGACGACATCATCGGCTTTATCACCCGGGGGTACGGCGTGTCCGTCCACCGGTGCGACTGTCCCAACGCCTCGGAGGAGAAGCGATCCCAGCCGGGGCAGGAGGGGCGCTGGATCAAGGTCTCCTGGGGCGGCGACACCAACGACAGCTATCCCACGATTTTGGAGGTGGTGTGCAAGGACCGGCAGGGCCTGCTGCTGGACATCTCCGCTGCCCTCTCCACGACGAATACCTTTGTGCTGGGCATCAACTCCCGCAGTACAGAGGACCAGTTTGCCATCTTCCGGCTGGAGATCCGGGTGAAGGACGGCGCCCAGCTGAAGTCCGTCATGAACAAGCTGAACCAGATCTCCGGGGTGCTGAAGGTCAACCGACCGGCGGGGTGAGAGCGGCTTCCGCCGGGGTGATTCGATGGCGGAAGAGCTTCCGGGGGGATGTAGGGGCGGCGATCAACCGCCCGGAGATGATTTGGGCCGCCGAACGGCGGCCACGGGGTCTCTGCTCCCGCAGGAGGGCGGGTCCAGCAGGATGCCCCCCCAT
>ENA-OPRW01002261-OPRW01002261.1-human-gut-metagenome-genome-assembly--contig:-NODE-2261-length-10749-cov-6.880774_pt1 | contig 10749 bp, 8 predicted proteins | sample MGYA00241898_ERZ501890 | MGnify/ENA primary metagenome ERZ501890 (study PRJEB25962, sample SAMEA2042216) | human gut metagenome | biome: human gut; feature: human-associated habitat; material: faeces... | reverse complement strand
TTCCGATATTTAAGATCACAACACCCAATGCAAGTACAATATAAAACAATGCCATAAAGGGCACCAGCTTCTCGGAAACACTTCCGATTCGCTTGATACCGCCCAGCAGTACCATACCAACCAGCAGCGTGATCACAATTCCAAGAATCAGATTCAGTCTGCCTGTAGAAGACTCTGAGATCACATTAAAGTTAATAAGAGCTGTATCAATTGCTGTTGTAATGGTATTTACCTGAGTAGCATTACCTGTTCCAAATACAGTCAGTACACCGAATGCAGAATAAAGAACTGCAAGAAATCTCCAGTTCTTTCCCAATCCGTTCTTAATATAATACATAGGTCCGCCTACATAATCCCCATGTCTGTTTCTCTCACGGAAATGTACTGCCAGGGTAACCTCTGTAAATTTCGTGCACATTCCAAGGAGCGCGGAAACCCACATCCAGAATACAGCGCCCGGACCACCAATGGCGATAGCTCCGGCAACACCGGCGATATTTCCAGTACCTACTGTACCTGCCAACGCAGTACAGACTGCCTGAAAAGGTGTCATGGAACCGTCAGAGGCCTCTTTTTTCTTAAAAATTCTTCCCAGTGTGGTTTTAAGCGCATACGGGAATTTGCGGATCTGGACAAAACCAGTCCGCAGGCTCAGGTAAAGCCCTACGCCGATAATACAGATCATAGCCGGGACACCCCAGATAAAATTATTTACGACGTTATTGATGGATTCAATTGTCTGAAGCATGTTAAATAAACCTTTCTTTCGTGTAATAATAACAGTTTAGCACTTTTTTCACCGTATGTACAGAAAAATTCTATTAAGATAAAGCATTAAAGCACAACAAGTTGCCAGAGCAAGCAGCTAAAATTATCCACTCCACTGCTCATTGCTTTTCGTAATTGAAGAAGGGGACTTACTTGATTCGGTTAAAAAGTCAAAATAACGTATAAATTTGTCATAATTTCAGTAGCATTTCCCCACTCAAACCTCTATTATTGTAAATATGAAATCAATGAAAACACCTATATATTTTCTAACAGTACTTAAGCGTTTCAGTTATTCGGTGTAGCGCCACGTAGCAAAGCGGATGATTTTATCCGCTTGACCATTTTCAACCTAAGGAGGACATGACAAAATGATTCAGAAATATACTTACGGGACCCCATTTGAAACCGATGCCATCGTAACTTCTATCCCGACTTCTGAGGGAACTCCTGCATACGGAACTATCTCCACAGAGAACGGCTTCTCTTTTGCTTATGACATGGATGACAACGATGTTGTCTATGGTCTGGGCGAATCAAACCGCGGAATCAACAAACGTGGATACGTTTATGAAAGCAACTGTTCCGACCAGCCAAACCATACAGAAGATAAAATCTCCCTCTACGGAGCACACAACTTCATCGTAATCTCCGGAAAACAGACTTTCGGTCTCTTCGTTGATTATCCCGGAAAACTGAAGTTTGATATCGGTTACACACTCTCTTCCCAGATAAAGATCACCTGTGAGGATGCAGATCTTTATCTGTATGTGATCGAGGGTGAAACCCCTTACGATATCGTAAAACAGTTCCGCAAAATCATCGGAAGAAGCTATATCCCGCCTAAATTCGCATTTGGTTTCGGTCAGAGCCGCTGGGGATATACAACTGCTGACGACTTCAGAAAAGCTGCTGACGGATATCGTGAAAACAATATTCCGATCGATATGGTATACATGGATATCGATTACATGGAAGACTACAAAGATTTCACAGTCAATCAGAAAAACTTTCCTGACTTCGAAGCCTATGTCAATGAAATGAAAGAAAAAGGCATCCACCTTGTCCCGATCATCGATGCAGGTGTCAAGGTAGAGGCTGGCTATGATGTTTATGAAGAAGGCGTTGAGAAGAACTACTTCTGCAAACGTGAAGACGGCAGTGATTTCGTTTCCGCTGTATGGCCGGGCTGGACTCATTTCCCGGATGTCCTGAACGCAGATGCCAGAGCATGGTTCGGACAGAAATACGAACGTCTCATTTCAAAGGGAATCGACGGTTTCTGGAATGACATGAACGAACCTGCAATGTTCTGTACACCGGAAGGCTTTGCTGAATTAAAAGAATACATCAAAGACAACTTCATGGACAAGGAAGAAGCACCTGGATTTACACTCGGTGATAAAGTAAACGCCCTTGCAAACAATCCGGAAGATTACAAACGCTTCTATCACAATGTAAACGGTCAGAAGATCCGCCACGACAAAGTACATAACCTGTTTGGCTATAACATGACCCGTGCAGCAGGTGAAGCATTTGAAAAAATCGCACCTGGCAAACGTTTTCTGATGTTCTCCCGTTCCTCCTATGTGGGAATGCACAGATACGGTGGAATCTGGATGGGAGACAACAAATCCTGGTGGTCACACATCCTTCTGAACTTAAAGATGCTTCCATCCCTGAATATGTGCGGTTTCCTTTACACAGGTGCAGATCTGGGCGGTTTCGGTGCAGATACCACACGTGACCTGGTACTGCGCTGGCTAGCACTTGGTGTATTCACACCTCTTATGAGAAATCACTCCGCTCTGGGAACCAGAGAACAGGAAGCTTACCAGTTCGAGAATATCGAAGACTTCCGTCATGTAATCGGTGTCAGATATCGTCTTGTTCCATATCTGTACAGCGAATACATGAAAGCAGCATTAAACGATGACATGATGTTCCGTCCGCTGGCATTTGACTACACAGACGATGCATTCGCAACTCAGGTAGAGGACCAGCTTCTCCTTGGAAACGAAATCATGATCGCACCAGTTTACACACAGAATGCAAAAGGCCGCTATGTATATCTGCCGGAAGAAATGATGTTCGTAAAATTCCTGCCGGATGGAACAATTTCTCAGGAAATTCTTGAAAAAGGCCACCACTATGTAGAAGTTGCCCTGAATGAAGTTCCACTGTTTATTCGCAAGGGAAAAGCAATCCCGGTTGCTGATGTTGCGCAGACAGTAAAGGATATCGATCCTGCTACTATCCGCATGATCGGATATGAGGGAGCTGAATATGACCGTTATGATGATGACGGTGTAAGTACTCTGTAATTTAACCGAATCAGACAACTTTCCCTGCCTGAATTGCAAAAAGTACCAGGTAGCAGATAGAACTGAACCAGAAGTCACCTCATAAAAATAATAAAAAGAAACAGTCACATACATCTGATGAATGTTGAGATATTCACTCAAGTATGTGACTGTTTTCTTTTACATTGTTATTCTTTATCTTTATTTGCCAAAACAATATAACGGTAAATTTCTGCAAATGGAATCTCTTTTTCTCTGCTCAACTGTGCAACGCTCTCATATTCCGGATAAAGCTGCTCTTTTCCATTCAAAGTGCATACCTTTACCTGAACTTCTCCCCATGGAGTCGGAAGGGTTCTCATTTCTCTGGGAAGAATCGTACGTTCCATTATGTTATAACGAATTCCAATCGTAGTAGTTTCTTCAAAAATAATATTCTGAAGCGTTTCCATATCTTCTTCCTTACAGATCACATTCAGAACCCATGCAGGTCTGTTCTTTTTCATAAAAACAGGCACATAATGCACATCTCTGGCACCGGCTTTCATCAGACGTTCCATGACAAATCCCAGAACTTCTCCACTGCAGTCATCAATGTTTGTCTCCATCTTGATAATCGTATCTTTGGTTTCCTGATTTTCAGCTTTCGGATTATTTCCGATTTCCGCGTTTTTGAATTCTTCTGTCTGAGCCTTTTCTTCATCTATTTCTGCGCTCTGTGAGATAATCATTGCCCTTAGGATTCCCGGACACTCATACTGGCGTTTACCTGCACCGATTCCAATCTTCTGGATTTCAAATGTTTCCGGAAGTTTATCCTTTGTTTTTACTGCTGCCACTATCGCCGCACCTGTAGGCGTTACAAGTTCACCTTCTACCTCTGTCATTTTCAGATGTAAATGATTGGCACTTACTATATTTGCAACTGCCGGAACCGGGATTGGCAGGATGCCATGCTGACAACGGACAGTTCCACGTCCCTCGCAGAGAACAGGAACGATCACCTCTGTAACATCCAGATTATCCAGGCAGACTGCCACAGACACAATATCCACAATAGAGTCCACTGCTCCCACCTCATGAAAATGCACCTGATCCACAGGCACATTGTGTGCTTTACTCTCTGCCTCTGCAAGAATTTCAAATATACGCAATGCGATCTTCTTTGCATTCTCAGTCATTGCGCTATGCTCTATAATATAGGTAATTTCTTTTATTCCACGGTGTTCGTGATGGTGATGGTCTTGCGCTGTTCCTGTGCCATGGGCGTGATTGCGCTCATGACCTTCATGATGATGTCCATGCAGATATTCCATATCATGGTCATGATTTTCATGCTCTTTATCCAGCACAACATCAAAATCACATGCATCTATTCCGGACTTTACAACTCTGCTGATCTTTGTCTCAAATCCTGATACCTTAAGACTCTTCAGCACCCTGTCCAGCACTGAGCGGTCAGCTCCCAGATCAAGAAGAGCCGCAACCGTCATATCACCACTTATCCCTGAATAACATTCCAGATATAATGTTTTTCCCATAATCAATTTCCTTTCTCATCTGTACCTGCTGCCAGACGGTTGATCTGTGTTGCCAGATAGCCGGCACCGTAGCCGTTATCGATATTCACCACAGCAATCCCGTTCGCACAGGAATTGATCATGGTAAGAAGTGCCGAAAGACCATGCATACTTGCACCATAACCCACAGAAGTCGGTACTGCGATCACCGGTCTGCTCACCAGACCGCCCATCACACTGGCAAGAGCTCCCTCCATTCCCGCAACTGCAATTACACAGTTCGCACTCTGGATCGTCTCCAGTCTGGAGAATAAACGATGCATTCCGCTGACTCCCACATCATAAATCCGTTCAACATTTGTGCCAAAATATTCCGCTGTCTGTGCAGCTTCCTCAGCAACCGGAATATCTGCAGTTCCTGCTGAACACACCGCAATCTTACCAATACGCTTCTTATCTTTCTTCTCAACTTTTAAGATGCGCGAGATCGGATCATATTCCACTTCCGGAAACTTCTCCTTCACCAGTTCATACTGATGTTGGGAAGCTCTGGTTCCGAATACCTCACCGTCTTCTCTGTATAATCTTTCAAAAATATTCAGAAGATGTTCATCTGCCTTATTACTGCAGTAGATTACTTCTGCGAAACCGGTTCTTGCCTTGCGGCTTGTATCCAGCTTCGCATATCCCATTTCTTCATAACTTTCTTTCTTAAGGATTCTCTCTGCCTCTTCTACAGATACCGAACCACTTTTTACACTTTCAAGAATCTCCTGTAAAGTCATGGATTCCTCCTTTTAGAACACCACCTGCACCAGAAACATATAGACAGCCGTTCCCGCTATAATACTGAGCAGTGTATTTCTCTTCCACAAATGAAGATTTTGCTGTTATCATTCTTTTTCCTTATCAACGCCCTTATTTCCACGCTGATCATAGTCATCCAGGAAATTATAATATTCTCCATCTTTATGATATCCCATAACAGTACGAAGATTAATATCCCGCACACTGTTAAAGATATTCGTCTCGATCACACTACTTGTATTTCTAAACTGTGCAACCAGCTCTTTCATCTCATCACGCTTGGAACCACGTCCGCCCCCACAGCTTACACAGTTCTCGGTGAAACGGCATGCACACTGAATGAAGTGCAACCCATTAGTATCTCTCCATGCCTTGATCGCAGATTCCTTGATCAGATACATGGGACGGATCAGTTCCATTCCCTCAAAATTCTGACTGTGCAGCTTCGGCATCATAGTCTCCACCTTACCACTGTACAGCATACCCATGAGGATTGTCTCGATCACATCATCAAAATGATGTCCCAGCGCAATCTTATTACATCCCAGCTCCTTGGCATGAGAATACAGATAACCACGTCTCATTCTCGCACAAAGATAACAGGGATTATTCTCAATTTCTGCCACTGTATCAAAAATATCACTTTCAAAAACCGTAAGAGGAATTCCCAGAAGCTCTGCATTATCCTGAATAATCTTCCAGTTATCCGCATTATAGCCCGGATTCATTACCAGAAACACCAGTTCAAAATGAATCTTCCCATGGCGCTTCAGCTCCTGAAGCAGCTTCGCCATCAACATAGAGTCCTTACCACCTGAAATACAGACAGCAATCTTATCTCCCTCCTGAATCAGCTGATACTCATTCAAAGCCTTGGTAAACGGTCTCCAGACCGTCTTTCTGAACGTCTTGATAATACTGTGCTCAATCTCTTTCGTCTTCAGTTCCTTCTGCTCCTTAGCATCATTCTCCATAAAACGGCTCAGAGAAAGTCTCAGATACGCACGATATCCACCTTCAATATTCACAGCCTCATACCCTGCATCACTCAGCTTCTCCACACAATCCCGGCTTCTGTCCCCCGTATGACAGAGAACATACACCATCTTCTCCCTGTCCACAGACTCCATTCTTTCCTCAAACTCATCCAGCGGAATATTCACTGCCCCCGGAAAAGATCCCCTGCTGTACTGATCCGCCGGCCGCACATCCACGATCGTAATCTTAGAAGAATCAATCTTCTCCAGCTCTTCCACACTAATTGTATTCATATATAACCTGCCTTTATCTATTAAAATCAATCACTTACCTCTGATGAATCACCCTGTATTTCCGCCCAATTCACCAGCCATCATTATACTTTGAAACCCCATGATAGTCAACATATTCCCTTTCCGTTGACTCGTAACACAAAAGGAACAGAGCCAATGCCCTGTTCCCCTTTTATTATTTATAAACTTTTACACCAAAGGATTCATGAATGATAGTACGAGCCTCTTCAATGGTTTTAAACTCTTCTGCTTTCAGCATCTGTGCTGTGATATTTCCGATTGCAGTTGCCTCTCCTGGACCTGCATGGATTTCTTTCTTTGTTGCCTTTGCAGTCAGCTCATTGAGATATCCTGCGTTGGAACCGCCGCCCACGATATGAATACGGCTGTAAGTCCTGCCTGTCATCTCTTCCAGCTCTTTTGCTGTCTTTGCATAGCATTCCGCAAGACTTGTGTAGATAACTGTTGCAATCTCTCCCAGAGTTTCCGGAACCTTCTGTCCTGTTCTGCGGCAGTAATCCTTAACTTCCTCTGTCATATTGTCAGGAGAAAGGAAACACTCATCATTTGCGTCTACTCTTGACGGGAAATCCTTTGCTTCCTCTGCCATTGCGCAGATTTCTGCAAAGCTGTATGCATCATTTACTTCATGACGCACAGACTGGATCATCCAGAGTCCCATGATATTCTTCAGGTAACGGAAACGGCCTGCATAACCGCCTTCATTTGTGAAGTTCATCTCACAGCTCTTCTCAGAGCAGTCAGCTTCTTTTCTCTCAATTCCCATCAGTGACCATGTTCCTGAACTGATGTAAATAAAGTCATCATCATTTGCAGGAACTGCCAGTACAGCGGATCCTGTATCATGTGTTGCAGGTGCAACTACTTCCAGATCAAAGCCCACTTCTTCCCTGATCTTATCTGACAGATGTCCGATGCCTGTTCCGGGCATAATCAGCTTCTGGAACATTTTTCTCGGATAACCGAGCATATCGATCAGTTCATAATCCCAGTCCTTAGTGATCGGGCTTACAAGCTGTCCTGTCGTAGCTTCTGTGTACTCACAGGTTTTCTGTCCTGTAAGAAGGAAATGGAAATAATCCGGCACATGAAGAAGTGTCTCCGCCTGTTCCAGATATTCCGGATGTTTCTTTTTCACTGCCATCAGCTGATAGATCGTATTATAATCAGCTTTCTGGATACCTGTTCTTGCATAGAGATCTTTCAGGGAAATTGCCTTATAAACTTCTTTATCCATTCCCTCTGTACGGTGGTCACGATATCCTACTGTATTTCCAAGAACATTGTCATTTTTGTCCAGAAGTACGAAGTCAACGCCCCATGTGTCCACGCCCATACTTACCGGAATCTTGCCAATTTCTTTACATTTCTTCAGACCATTTACTACCTCTTTGAAAAGACGGTCAAATTCCCAGCAGAGTTCTCCGTCTTTCTTTACCATTCCATTCTCAAAACGATAAATTTCTTCCAGAACCATTTTTCCGTTTTCCATATGTCCAATGATGTGACGTCCGCTGGATGCTCCGATATCTACTGCTAAATAATATGCTGCCATTGCAAAACCTCCTCAATATATGAATTTATACGCTCTTCATATCTGATGATTTTATTTTATCTCAACTTACTCCCCAAAATAAGAACCTTGTTTGTCTGAAAAAGTGTCCTTATTTGCTATTTTGAAATCTATCGTCGAAATAAGTATCTTTACAACTTAATAAAATCATCATTTCCAATCATTGTTTTATTGTTTGAACAACAACGCCGCACTTGCCATACGGCAGTGCGGCGTCTGTATTTGTATTAATAATTAATACTTAATTCTAAGGATTCATTTCCTCTCGATATTTACTTATCGATTAGTCATAAAGGTTAGGAGCGATTTCTTCGCTGTCCATGTTTGTGGAATCATACCAGTATCCATCTGTAGGAACATCTTCAAGTTCCTGTCCGTTAGCTGCTGCTGTCAGAGCGTAGATTGCATAGTAACCCATCATCAGAGGAGACTGTGTAACAGCACCGATGAATGTTCCATCCTGTACAGCGGCTTTAATGATAGAACCAGCATCGAAACCAACACCGATAACATCGCCTGCTCCTGCGTCAGAACCAAGAACGTTCAGGTTAGCATTAGCTGCAAGAACACCTTCTGCTGCTGTCTGGTTGGAACCGAAGATAGCGATGCAGTTTTCCTGAGAAAGGATTGCCTGAGCCTCTGTTGAGCAAAGCTCTACAGTTGTCTGTGCAGGAACAGCGACCTGGATAACAACGTCTGCGTCTGCTTCTTTTGCATCTGCACCTTTAGCTGCGTTTACATAGAACTCGTTACCTTTAACTGCAACTGTTTTTCCGTCAGCCTGAATAAGTTCGATCATTTTGTCAATGAATCCGCCACCACGCTGCTGGATGTTCTGACCTGTGGCATCCTGGTTAACTTCACCGATGATAACCTGTCCATCTGCATTAGCTATAACATCTTTGATTGAATTATACATGTTTTCAGCTGCAACAGAACCAGCCTGTGTGTTATCTGTACAAACTTCACATACTACAGATCCTTCCGGAGCATCAGCGATACCTGTATCAAATGTTACTACCGGGATTCCTTTGTCAGCACATTCCTGAAGTGCATCAAGAACAGAAGATGTATCACATGCAGCAAGACCTAATCCGGCCGGCTTTGCAGCGATTGCTGTGTTGATCATGTTAACCTGGTCAGCGATATCAGATTCACTGTTTGGTCCCTGTGCTTTGTATGTAACACCAAGTTCATCAGCAGCTTTCTTCATACCTTCCTGAGCTGCATCCCAGTATGTAGACTGGAAAGATTTAACCATCATCGGGAAATCATAAGCTTCATTAGCTTTCAGATCTTTGAACTGTTCCGGCATATCGGCTGCCATAACGCTTGATGCGGACATTCCTGCTACCATTGCTGCACACATAACTAATGCGATCACTTTTTTTGCTTTCATTTAAAATTTCCTCCTTTTAAATACACATTTAATATAGTTTTTTATAAATGATACCCCGGAGACTTCCTCTCTCGTTCCGCCTTCCCCAAAATACACATATGACAATACTGTCGCCGAACATCCCCTGGAAGCCCTCCGTTGTTTCATATCCTGCTGTTTTGCATCTGTCGTAAGATGCATTTTTCTTTATTCAGTTTTGAAAATTATTTTGCTGCTGCTTTCTTTTCTTTCATGATATCGATCAGTACTGCGATGATAAGAACTGCACCGGTAATGATCTGCTGCCAGTTTGCCTGCAGTCCGATATATGGAAGACCGGTTTTCAGAAGCATGATAACGAAGATACCGGCCAATGTACCGATTACTGATCCATAACCACCTGTTGCTGCAACACCACCTACGAATACACCACCGATGGCATCCATCTCAAGTCCTGCACCGGTACCAGGCTGTACAGTTGGCGTAACTGCCGCATATGCGATAGCTGCAAGACCGGTGAAGAGTCCACATACTACATATACCATAACATGATAGAATTTAACGTTGATTCCCGAAAGAGCTGCTGCTTCTTTATTGGAACCGATCGCGATCGTATAACGACCGAATTTTGTATGATTCAGAACATATTCCATTACAAGGACCAGAATGATCATCCATAAGAAACCGATAGGATAACGGGAAGCACTTCTTCCTGTTCCAACTGTAATCTTAAAGATTGAATGGAACCATCCACCCTCCTGTGTAAGTCCCGGCCAGGGAGTAGCACTGCACAGGGATCCTGCACCTCGGGTAATCATACAGGTACAAAGTGTTGCAAGGAATGGCGGCAGGTTCATAATACCGATCAGCACACCATTTGCTGCTCCTACAATAATTCCAAGTACAATGCAAAGTAACATTGCAAGTACAACCGGAAGATTATTATTTCTTACCAGAGATCCTGCGATCAATGCGTAACATACCATACCGGTTCCGATTGACAGGTCTACACCTCCTGTAATAAGAGGGAATGTAACACCGATTGCCATCAGAAGATCATAATATGAGAAATCCAGCATACTCAGGATTGTGGTATACTGTCTGAACT
>ENA-OPRW01002243-OPRW01002243.1-human-gut-metagenome-genome-assembly--contig:-NODE-2243-length-10847-cov-3.162250_pt1 | contig 10847 bp, 8 predicted proteins | sample MGYA00241898_ERZ501890 | MGnify/ENA primary metagenome ERZ501890 (study PRJEB25962, sample SAMEA2042216) | human gut metagenome | biome: human gut; feature: human-associated habitat; material: faeces... | reverse complement strand
TCCACCGCCTCGTCGGGCGTGGAGTACATGCCGTTGGTCGCCATTTCGTAATAGGCCGGCGCGTAGGTCGAATCGGCGCGGATCGCCTCGGTGAGATATTCCCGCGCCCGGACCGTATCGTGAAAAATGGTATTCTGTTTGATGCCCTCGGTATAGAGCCAGACGCTGCGCAGCGAATCGGGGTAACCGCCGGGTACGGTCGCGGCGGGACCCTTCCCCGCGGCGAAAGCCGTGCAGAAGAGTACGCAGAGTGCCGTTGTCGCTGTCAGACGTTTCATGGATCGCGGTTTTAGAGTGCCGTGTCGAACTGGTGGAGGAAACGCACGTCGTTCTCGAAATAGAGGCGCAGGTCTTTCACGCCGTATTTGAGCATTGCGATGCGTTCAATACCCATGCCGAAGGCGAAGCCCGAGTATTTTTCGGGGTCTATGCCGTTTGCCTGGAGTACGTTGGGGTCTACCATGCCGCAGCCCATGATTTCGAGCCAGCCGGTGCCCTTGCACACCGGGCATCCCTTGCCCCCGCAGAGGTTGCACGATACGTCGACCTCGGCCGAAGGTTCGGTGAAGGGGAAGTACGACGGGCGCATGCGGATGACGGCCTGCTCGCCGAAGACCTCCTTGGCGAAGTAGAGCAGCGACTGCTTCATGTCGGCGAACGAGACTCCTTCGTCGATGTAGAGTCCTTCGATCTGGTGGAAGATGCAGTGCGCGCGGTAGGAGATGGCTTCGTTGCGGAAGACGCGGCCGGGGCAGATGACGCGGATGGGCGGCTTCTGGTGCTCCATGGTGCGCACCTGAATCGACGAGGTGTGCGTGCGCAGCAGGATGTCGGGATCCTTTTCGATGAAGAACGTGTCCTGCATGTCACGCGCCGGATGTTCGGGCGGGAAGTTGAGCGCCGAGAAGACGTGCCAGTCGTCCTCGATTTCGGGACCGTCGGCGACGGTGTAGCCCAGCCGCGAGAAGACCTCGACGATCTGGTTCTTGACGATCGAGATCGGGTGGCGCGACCCCAACTGCTCGGCCGAACCGGGACGGGTCATGTCTTCGGTCGCAGCGCCGTCGTCGGCGATTGCGTCCTGAAGTTGCTCGCGCAGGGCGTTTATGCGGTCGAGGGCCGTGACCTTGAGTTTGTTGAGCTGCTGCCCCATTTCGCGCTTGAGCTCCGGGGCCACCGTCTTGAACTCTTCCATCAGGGCGTTCAGTTCGCCCTTCTTGCCGAGCACTTTGATGCGGAACTCCTCGATCTCGGCCGCTGCCTTCGGTTTGAACTCTTCGACACGTCGGAGAAGTTCATTGATTTTGTCGGTCATATTTTGATTGTTTACGCTTTTTCCGTATTTTTACCCGTCTTATTACGTTAAGTATAACGTGCAAAGTTATAAAAAAATTGAGATATGTTGCGTAAAACCCTCTCATTTATCTCGGTGCTGTTGCTCGCTGCGACGGTCGCCGGGGCGCAGAACCCCGACGACGGGACTGCACGTCCCCGCTCGGTGGGCGTCGTGATGAGCGGCGGCGGCGCAAAGGGACTCTACCATATAGGCGTGCTCGAAGCCCTCGAGGAGAACGGCGTGCCGATCGATTACGTGGCGGGCACCTCGATGGGCTCGATCATCGCGGCCATGTATGCCGCGGGCTACTCCCCTGCCCAGATGCGGGAGATCGTCGCTTCGGGCGTGGTCAAGGAGTGGGTGTCGGGGCGTATCGACCCCCGCTATACCCCCTACTACCAGCAGATCGGCCACAACCCGTCGTTTATCAGCGTGCGCCTGAACCTGGGTAATTCGGGCAAGCGTTTCCGTGTGACGAACCTGATTTCTTCGACGCCGATCGAGATGGCGCTTACGGAGCTGTTCGCGCCGGCCTCGGCGGCTGCCGGCGGCGACTTCGACCGTCTGATGGTGCCTTTCCTGTGCGTTTCGAGCGACATGAACGCCCGCGAACCCGTGGTGATGCGCAACGGCGACCTGAGCGAAGCGGTGCGTTCGTCGATGTCCATTCCGCTGGTTTTCAAACCGATGAAGAAGGATTCGATGCTGCTCTACGACGGCGGTATCTACGATAACTTTCCGTGGCGGCCCCTCGACGTGGGATTCCGCCCCGATCTGATCGTGGGCAGTATCTGCACGGCGGGCAATACCCCGCCGGGCGAGGACATCAACATCCTCGACCAGGCTTTCATGCTGGCGATGCACGATACGGATTACGACCTGCCCAAAGGGCGCAGCGTCACGGTTCGCCGTGCCGTGGATGTCAACATGCTCGATTTCGACAGCGCCGTGGCCGTGATGGATGCCGGTTATGAAGATGCGATGGCCGTCATGCCGCAGATCCTGGAGCGGGTTTCCGAACGCTGGTCACCCCGGCGCTATGCCGAGCGGCGCGAGGAGTTCCGCGCCAAATGCCCGCCGCTGGTCTTCAACGACTATAAGCTCGAAGGGCTCTCCTCGGCGCCCGAGGCCTATATCCGCGACTTCGTGAAGGTAGACCGCCGAACCCCCGGGCGCCAGCGCCCGATGGGTTTTTCCGAATTGCGCGACAACCTCTACGCGGTGCTTGCGGACGGCGATTTCACGATGGATTTCCCGCACGTGACATACGACACCGTGACGGAGCGCTATTCGTTCCGGGCAAAGTTCCATACCAAACCCAACTTCAAGATCACGATCGGCGGCAACGTCTCCTCGACGGCCTTCAACCAGGCCTACATCGGCGTCAATTACCAGACGATCGGCCGTGTGGGGCAGCAGTTGGGCGCCGACCTCTACCTCGGGCCGATCTATACGTGGGGTACGATCGGAGGGCGCACGGATTTCTACATGTGGAAACCCGTGTTCCTGGATTACTCCTACAATTTCGCCGTGCGGAATTTCCGCCACGGTTCATTCGGCAACATCACCAAAATCGACAACACGCGGCAGGTCAAGAACAGCGAAAGTTTCTTCTCGGTGGCCGCCGGAATGCCCCTCGCCCACCGCGGCGTCTTCCTGATCCGCGCCAACGGCGGGCATGTCAATTACCGGTACGATTCCGACGAGCTTTTCGCCGACGATACCGACCATTCGCGCTATTCGTTCTTCGGGATCAAGGCCGAGCTGGCGCGTAATACGCTCGACAAGTTCCTCTATCCCCGCCGGGGTTCCGACCTGAAACTGTCGGGCATCTTCGTCACGGGGCGCGATAAATACGAGCCGTTCGATGCCGAAAAGTTCCTGTCGCGGACGTCCCGCCAGTGGGTCGGGGCGCGGCTTACGTGGGACAAGTATTTCGACATGCCGGGCTGCAGCTGGTTTTCGCTGGGGCTGAACGTCGACGGCGTGATCACGAACCATCCCGAGTTCACGACCGAGGGGGCCACGGTGATGTCGATGCCGGCTTACGAGCCGGTGCCTCACGCGCAGATGATTTACATGCCCGACTTCCGGGGCAAGCGGTTCGCGGCGGGCGGCGTGATGCCGACTTTCGACCTGATGCCCAACTTCTTCCTGCGCACGGGTTTCTACGCCATGTTCCGCGAGAAACGCAGTTTCGTGCCCGGGGTGTCGGGCCCGGTGGAAGATAAGCGCTGGCACTATATCGCCGAGGCGTCGCTGGTCTACCATACGCCGATCGGCCCGGTCAGCCTGGCCCTGACCAAATACGACCTGCGCAACTGGAAGAACATGTACCTGACGTTCAATTTCGGGTATGCGATCTTCGCGCCCAAGGGGACGTTCTATTAGCGGGCTGTGACGGGGGGGGGCGATTCCTGCGCGGTTTTTGTGGTTCGCAATCCGGTTCCGCGGCTTCCTGTCCGGCTTCATGGCGTGCTGCGCAGTTCCTTCGTGCGCTCCGGCGGGGCGGAATAAGCGGCGGCGTGAATAAGGGTGTTGCCTGATCGGGCCGCAGGGGTTTGCCCGGGGCTGGATGCGGTACCCCGGGGCTGGAGGGCGGACTCCGGAGCCTTTGCCGCGGCGGGCTGCATTATTTTTTCTGTTATCGGAATAACACTTTTTTAAATTATTTTCATAAATTTGCCCCGGTAATGCGTATTTGAAAGATCAATTCAACAAAATAATTCAAAATCAAAGAGCTATGTTCGCAATCGACAATTACGATTTCAAAGGCAAGCGCGCGATCATCCGCGTGGATTTCAACGTGCCCCTCAACGAGAAGGGCGAGGTAACGGACGATACCCGCATCCGTGCGGCGATCCCCACCATCAAGAAGGTGCTCGAAAAGGGCGGCTCGGTCATCCTGATGTCGCACCTGGGGCGTCCCAAGAAGAATCCCGATCCCAAGTTCTCGCTGGAGCAGATCGTCCCCGCCATCGAGAAACGCCTGGGCGTGAAGGTGATGTTTGCCGGCGACTGCATGGGCGAGAAGGCCGCCGGGATGGCTGCAAACCTCAAGCCCGGCGAGGTGATGCTGCTCGAAAACCTGCGTTTCTATGCCGAGGAGGAGGGCAAGCCCCGCGGCCTGGCCGAAGACGCTACCGACGAGGAGAAGAAGGCTGCCAAGAAGGCGCTCAAAGAGGGCCCGCAGAAAGAGTTCGTCAAGCGGCTCGCTTCGTATGCCGATTGCTACATCAACGATGCGTTCGGTACGGCGCACCGCGCACACGCTTCGACGGCGCTGATCGCCGATTATTTCCCCAACGACAAGATGTTCGGCTATGTGATGGAGAACGAGCTGAAGGCCATCGACGGCATTATGCTCAACCCGCAGCGCCCGTTCTGCGCCATCCTGGGCGGTTCGAAGGTCTCGACCAAGATCACCATCATCGAGAATCTCCTGGAGAAGGTGGACGTCCTCATCCTGGGCGGCGGTATGACCTATACCTTCGCGGCTGCGGAGGGCGGTAAGGTCGGCAATTCGATTTGTGAGCCCGACCAGTTCCAGACGGCACTCGATATCCTGGCCAAAGCCAAGCAGAAGGGTGTGAAGGTCGTGATGTCGCCCGACGCGCTGATCGCCGACGCATTCTCGGCCGACGCCAATACGAACGTTGCTCCGGCCAACAACATTCCCGACGGCTGGGAAGGCGTGGACATCGCCGACGAGGGCAAGAAGGTCTTCCGAGAGGAGATTCTCAAGTGCAAGACGATCCTCTGGAACGGCCCCGTGGGCGTGTTCGAGATTGACAAGTTCGCAACCGGTTCGCGCGCCGTGGCCGAGGCTATCGCCGAGGCTACCTCGAAGGGTGCCTACTCGCTCATCGGCGGCGGCGATTCGGTGGCGTGCATCAACAAGTTCGGCCTGGCGGACAAGGTTTCGTATGTTTCGACCGGCGGCGGCGCCCTGCTCGAATACATGGAAGGCAAGGTGCTTCCGGGTGTGGCGGCGATCCGCAAATAAGCCGACATTCCGATCCAGATCCGAAATAAAGACAAGGGGTGTTCCGGCATGGTCGGACACCCCTGTCGTCACTAAAAAACCCGAACACAATGAAAAAAATCATTCTTTTCGCTGCAACAATAGCTTGTATGGCAAGTTGTCAGAATACATCCAAAACCCCGGCCATCGACCTGGCCAACTTCGACCTTTCGGTAGCCCCGAACGCCGATTTCTACGAGTACGCCACGGGCGGCTGGCAGAAGAACAACCCCCTCAAACCGGAATATTCGCGCTACGGTTCGTTCGATATCCTGCGCGACAACAACGAAAAGCGTATCAACGAGCTTTTCTCGGAGATGACCAAGATGAAGGCCGAGCCCGGCAGCATCGAGCAGAAAATCTCCGACCTCTATAAGATGGGGCTCGATTCGGTGCGCCTGAACGCCGAGGGTGTAGCCCCGGTGAAGGACGCCGTCGGGGAGATCCTCGCCATCGGCGACCGTGCACAGCTGACCGGTGCCATTGCCGGACTCCACACGGCGATCGCCAACCCCTTCTTTTCCGTGGGTGTGCAGGCTGACTTGATGAACAGCGATATCAATGCCCTTTATATCTCGCAGTCGGGCCTCACGATGGGCGACCGCGATTACTACCTCGACCCCGAGAACGAGAATATCCGGACGGCCTACAAGGAGTATCTGGGCAAGCTTTTCCGTCTTGCAGGCATTCCTGAGGCAGACATCGAGAAAGCCGTGGCCGGTGTGATGAACATCGAGACGAAACTGGCCGAGAAGTCTTGGTCGAACACCGAGCTGCGCGACATACCGGCACAGTACAACCCTACGGCGAAGGCCGAGTTCGAGAAGACCTACGACGCCATCGACTGGCCCGCTTACTACAAAGCCATGGGCATCGGCGACTTCGACACGATCATCGTGACGACGAAATCGTCGATCGCCAACGCCAACGACCTGATGAAGAACGCTCCGCTGGAGGATATCCGTTACTACCTCGCGGCGCAGTACCTGGACGATGCCGCGTCGTACCTGAGCGACGATTTCCAGCAGGCATCGTTCGATTTCTACGGCAAGGCGATGGCCGGCCAGCAGGAGATGAAACCCCGCTGGAAGCGAGCCATGTCGGTGCCCAACGGCATCCTTTCCGAGGCCGTGGGCGAGATGTATGTCGCCAAATATTTCCCCGCAAAGGACAAAGAGCGTATGCTCGGGCTGGTGAAGAACCTGCAGACGGCGCTCGGCCAGCACATCGCGGCGCTCGACTGGATGTCGGACGCCACCAAGGCCAAGGCGCAGGAGAAGCTGGCCGCCTTTACGGTGAAGATCGGCTATCCCGACAAGTGGAAGGACTATTCGACGCTGGCGATCGACCCCTCGAAGAGCTATTTCGAGAACATCGTGAATGCCAGCCTCTGGTATACGGCCGACAATATTTCGAAGCTCGGCAAGCCTGTCGACAAGGACGAGTGGCACATGTCGCCCCAGACGGTGAACGCCTACTACAACCCGACGACCAACGAGATCTGCTTCCCGGCAGCCATCCTCCAGCCGCCGTTCTACAACCCCGAGGCTGACGACGCCGTGAACTACGGCGCCATCGGCGTGGTGATCGGCCACGAGATGACCCACGGATTCGACGATCAGGGCCGCAACTTCGACAAGGACGGCAACATGAACAACTGGTGGACGGAGGAGGACGCTGCTGCGTTCAAGGCCAAGACCGACATCCTCGTAAAGCAGTTCGACGCAATCGAGGTGCTGTCCGCCAAGGACGGCCAGCCTGCGATTATGGCCAACGGCTCCCTCAGCCTGGGCGAGAACATCGCCGACCAGGGCGGCCTGCGCGTTTCCCATACGGCGTTCCGTAACTCGCTGAACGGCACCGAGCCCGCGCCGATCGACGGATTCACCGCCGACCAGCGGTTCTACCTGGCTTACGCTACGCTGTGGGCGCAGAATATCCGCGACGAGGAGATCGCACGTCTTACGAAGCTCGACGTACACTCGCTGGGCAAATGGCGTGTGAACGCCACGCTGCGTAATCTGCAGGATTTCTACGATGCGTTCAGTATGACCGACGGGGAGATGTTCATGCCCGAGGAGGAGCGCGTGGTTATCTGGTAGGCGGGTGCCGCCCCGATCGATATGCCGGCGGCAGGGTAATCCCTGCCGCCTTTTTGTTTCCCTGCCGGGCGGGTTGCTATGTTGATTATATCGAAAAACGATAAATATTTTTTGATATTCAAAAATTGTTGTTATATTTGTCGCCGAACAAACCCTAAAAATAACTCTCAGCGACCATGGATTTACTCACAGTAGAACATGTCACCAAGCAATACGCCGGGCACAAGGCCCTCGACGACGTATCGCTCGCAATCCCCCGAGGTTCGGTCTACGGGTTGCTTGGCCCCAACGGAGCCGGCAAGACGACGCTGATCCGCATCATCAACCGCATCACGGCGCCCGACAGCGGCCGCGTGTTGTTCGGTGATCGCGAGATCACACCTGCGGATGTTTACCGTATCGGTTACCTGCCCGAGGAACGCGGCCTTTACAAGAAGATGAAGGTCGGCGAACAGGCCGTTTTCTTCGCACGCCTGAAAGGGCTTTCGCGCCGCGAAGCCGTCGTGCGGCTCAAGCAGTGGTTCGTGAAGTTCGGTATCCAGGACTGGTGGGACAAGAAGATCGAGGAGCTCTCGAAGGGTATGGCCCAGAAGGTGCAGTTCATCGTCACGGTGCTGCATGAACCCGAACTGCTGATCTTCGACGAGCCTTTCTCGGGTTTCGACCCGATCAATGCCAATCTCCTGAAGGAGGAGATCCTCGCCCTGCGCGACAAGGGCTCCACGATCATCTTCTCGACGCACAACATGTCGTCCGTGGAGGAGATCTGCGACCACATCACGCTGATCAACAAGTCGCGTAACATCCTCTCGGGGTGTGTCGACGACATACGCCGCAGGCACGGGGCCAACATCTTCGAAGTGGCCTACCGGGGCGATGAGGCGGCGCTGCGCCGTGCCGTCGAAGGCCGCTGCGAGATCCTCGAAGGTTCGCAGGACAAGTCGGTATACGCCACGCTCAAACTCCATGTCGAGCGCGACGAGGAGGTGCGCGCAGTGATCGCCGCCGTGAACGACGCCGTCGAGCTGCGCTCGTTCCAGGAGATCATCCCGTCGATGAACGACATATTCATCCGCGCCGTCAGCGGGAACCTTTAGCCGGCCATGAACAGCAAGATCGTCAGCTCCGTCTTCGTCGTCGCGGCACTGGGCATCCTCTTTTACGACGTCTGTGCCGGGGAGCGGGTTGCGCCGTGGGTCTACATCTGCGTGGGGCTGCTCGTCGCGGCGCAGCTGATCAATGTCTTCGGGAACAAAACTCATAAAAACAAGTAAAAAATGCACCCAGAACCGAAAAAACACCCGAATCGGGCACGCCGCGAGGCATGGATACCCCTGCTCGGATTGCTGCTGCTCGGATTCGCCCTTTTCGTATTCATCCGGGATATGTATTTCCGGCCGAGCGACGAAAGCGGGTCATTCGTCCCGACGATAATAGCCGTCCTCATCGCGTTTTGCGGCGGCGGACTGATCCGGCGGTATGCCCGGCGGAGAAACGAAGAAGAAACGAACTAAAAAATTGAAAACCATGTCACAAGTAGGTATCATCATAGGGCGCGAATTCAACGAGCGCGTCCGTAAAAAATCCTTCATCATCACCACGCTGCTGATGCCGCTGCTGATGGTCGGCCTGATGTTCGCCCCGATGCTCATCATGAAGTATTCGGGCGGCGACGAGAAACATATCGCCGTGATCGACGAGAGCGGGCTGATAGCCCCCAGGCTGCAAAGCGGCAAGGAGCTGATATTCGAGCCCACCGACCTTTCGACCGAGGCCGCGCGCAAGGAGCTGACCGACAAGTTCGGCGTGCTCTACATCGGTTCGGACATCCTCACCAACCCCAACAACGTGAAACTGTATGCCAATTCGTCGTCGTCGCTGTCGGTCGAAAGCAACATCACGGGGCAGATCGAGGATATCATAGAGGCCGAGAAACTCAAGTCGTACAACATCGAAAACCTGTCGCAGATACTCCAGGAGGTGAAGACCCGCGTCGGTATGCAGACTTTCCGCAACGACGAGTCGCAGGAAGAGGAGGCGCACGCCAAATCGTCGGTGGTAGCCACGGGGACGGGCTTCGTGCTGGGCATGATCCTCTACATGTTCCTGCTGATCTACGGTTCGATGGTCATGCAGTCCGTGATCGAGGAGAAGAACAGCCGCGTGCTGGAGGTGATGGTTTCGTCGGTGAGGCCTTTCGACCTGATGCTGGGCAAGATACTCGGCGTGGCGTCGGTTGCCGTCGTGCAGGTGCTGATCTGGGGCGCGCTGTGCGTCGTAGGGGCGCTTGCGGTGGCGCAGATGATGCCGCCCGAAATGATGGAGGGCGTGCAGGCCATGCAGCAGGGAGTTCCCGGCGCAGCGGCTGCGATCGACGTGAATCCGGAGATGTTGCAGGTGATAGCAGCCGTTACGGACTTCGGCTTTATCCTCCGCATCTTCGCCTACCTGCTGCTGTTCGTCTTCGGCGGTTACCTGTTCTATTCGGCGATGTTCGCCGCGGTGGGTTCGGCCGTGGACAGCATCCAGGATGCGCAGCAGTTGCAGACGCCGATCACGATCCCGATCATCCTCGCCCTGCTGGTGATGATATCGGTCGTGAACGACCCCAACTCGCAGATGGCCTTCTGGTTCTCGATGATCCCCTTCACGTCGCCCGTGGTGATGATGGCGCGTATCCCTTACGGCATCCCCCTGTGGGAGATAATACTTTCGCTGGTGATCCTCTACGCCTCGTTCACGGCGATGGTGTGGTTTGCGGCGAAGATCTATCGCGTGGGTATCTTCATGTACGGCAAAAAGCCGACGTTCAAGGAGCTGTACAAGTGGATGCGGTATAAGTATTAGTCCGTACCGCGAAACGCGGAATAACCGGGCCGTACGTTGTCGTGCGGCCCGGTTTGTTTTCGTGCTGCCGGGCCGTCCGCCCCGTGCGAAATCGGCGGGTGCCGGGATTTCCCCGGTTTTTACTATCTTTGGGGGTATGAAAGAGTCGAAATTCGTCAAAACCAAGATCGTCGCGGGCTATGTCATCCTGATTGCCGTCTGCGTCCTTTCGGTCGGGTATGTTTACCGTGCGGTGGTGCGTTTTTCGACCTCCGACGGCAGTTATTCGCTGCTGCACACCAAGCGCAATGTCGTGGGACAAACCCTCTACCACCTCTACCAAGCCGAGAGTTACGGCCAGCTGATGATCGCCGGATACAAGTCTTACGAGGCGCGGTACAAACGTGAATTGCGCACCGTGCGCGGCTATATCGACTCGTTGCGCAACCTGGCCGGGGAGCAGGATTCGCTCCAGACGATGCGCCTGGACAGCATTGTGAGGCTGCTGGGCGACAAGGAGCGGCGGACGATGAGCCTGCGGCGGACGATCCGTTCGGCC
>ENA-OPRW01002241-OPRW01002241.1-human-gut-metagenome-genome-assembly--contig:-NODE-2241-length-10852-cov-5.269890_pt1 | contig 10852 bp, 4 predicted proteins | sample MGYA00241898_ERZ501890 | MGnify/ENA primary metagenome ERZ501890 (study PRJEB25962, sample SAMEA2042216) | human gut metagenome | biome: human gut; feature: human-associated habitat; material: faeces... | reverse complement strand
ATCTCTCGATGTCTTTGTCCATCCCTTCCGTCTCCGGGCGGCTGGAAAGTCCGTTGGTCAGAAGTTTGTTGAGCCGCGGCAGATGGTCTTCTTTTTCTTCCGTCTGCGCCCCTCCGCTTTTGCTGTTGCACCCCACGCATTGATAGATGATATTGCCCGTCAGAACAACGGCGAGGAGGCAGCAGAGGATGATTTTATGTCGTATTTTTGTCATGTCTAATGTTGAAAAAATGGGTTGAATTTTCGCATGTAAAATTACAAAAAAGCCTTCGTTTTGAGCGGATAACTGGTTTAATATTTTACAAAAAAATGCGCCGTCGCCGCTCCGTTTTGCCTTTGAAATGCAAAGTCGCGTATGCAAATGCGGTACTTAATCGCGCTTCCATTCCGCAGCGGGCTTTTCCTGTGAATTTAACATTTCAAACTCGGCCAATTATTAAATATCTTTAATAGGTCGAATATTAACACGCGCATTTGATAGTTAGATAACAAAATTCTATTAATTTTGCTGCAAATAAAGTGTGTACAAATGTGTGAATACAAACAGAAAACAAATATTAAACAAATTATTAGTGCGTATGAAAAACCGTTTTAGCAAAATGGGAAAATCATTGCTTAGTGCAATGTGCCTGCTTTCGACTTGCGGTCTGACGTACTCTTGTTCTGATGATTACGACTTGGATGAAACGATGCCAAGTTTCTTGGGCGGGAGTATTTACGACGAATTGAAGGCAAGAAACTTTACCACGGTTGTTCGGTTGGCTGATGACTTGGGTTATGCCAACGTGCTCTCTCGAACCGGTAGTAAGACGCTTTTTGTTGCTGACGACGAGGCTTATAGAAAGTTCTTCGAAGCAACTGACTGGAAGGATGGTAATGGCAATCCTATTCGTAGCTATGACCAATTGTCTTTGGCGCAGAAGAAGATGCTCTTCTTTACCACCATGCTCGACAATGCTGATGTCTTGGAAATGTTGCCGTATTCAACTGGCGGCGGTTCTTTGACAATGCGTCGTACAACAGCGTATTCGGCTGCCGACTCAGTTCGTAGATGGTACTATAACGAACTTCCTATGAATAAGAACGTAGGCGAAGTCGATGCTGATGGAAACAGCACAGGCGACAAGCGCTTCTGGGACAAGTATACAACTATGGGTCATCCGGGTATTTATATGGCCCTCGATGCCACTTCTCCGATGATGCTTACCTTCATTGAAGACCAGATGAAGGTGAAGAATATCACCCACGACGACGTTAGCTTCATCCTTAATAATAAGGAACCTTGGGTTAACGGTCCCGAGGGTGGTAAGCGTGCCTATGTATATGGTGCCAAGGTCTTGAAGCAAGACGTGACCTGCTTGAATGGTTACTTCAATGTCTTGGACACTGTTTTGGTAACGCCTTCCAATATGGCCGAGGTTATCCGCACAAACGGTGCAACCGATTTGTTTAGCAAGATGCTCGACCGTTTCAGCGCACCTTATTATAACTCTACCCTGACTGCACAGTATCGTCAGATCTACGACATCGGCAACGACTCTGTGTTTGAAAAGCGCTACATTTCTGGCCGTTCAAGCACGGGCGCCATGACCACTGGCCCTGACAAGAAGTCTTTGGGTGACTTCCCTCTCTTGACTTACGATCCAGGATGGAACCAGTATGCCATCTCTTCTTCAACGCCGAAGGAGCAGGATATGGGTGCCATGTTCGTACCGACGGATGCTGCCATGATTGACTTCTTCATTGACGGCGCTGGTCGTGTAATCATGAATCGTTATGCCAAGTTGCCTATCGTTAGACCTACTCTTAAGGGTGATGGCACTTACAATGCCGAGGAACTCAAGAATTTTGAATACAATCTCTATCAGATTCCTCTTGACATTATTCAGGCTTTGATCAACAACTTGATGAAGGACTCCTTCCTTGAGAGTGTGCCGAGCAAGTACTTGACCATCATGAACGATGCTCAGGACCAGATGTTCCCGGCAACCCAAAAGGATTATGAAACCGAGGATAAGTATAAGCAGTGTATCGACAAGTGTTTGCTGGCCAACAACGGTCTTGTTTATGTCATGAACCGCGTGATTGCGCCGGCTGACTATTCTTCTGTGATTGCGCCCGCGCTCATTTCTTCCAATGCACAGATTATCAAGTCTATTGTTCGTGCCGACGACAAGTACATTGAAGGAAACTCATACAACAACGCTCCGTTGCAGAAGTACTATTCAACTTATTTGAAGGCCATGCAGTCTCGCTTCTCATTCTTCGTTCCGACGGATGAAGGCTTGGGCTCTTATGGTTATGTCGACCCGATGTCTTTGGCTCGCGGTAACTCTGCCGACCAGAAGAAGAACTGGAAATACTGGCGCTTCACTTATAAAAATGTGGCAAGTGCTGTGATTCCTGTTCGTGCCGAGGCCTATAAATATAACATCGAAACAGGTCAGAACCCTGAAAGCGACCAGCGTCAGACGATTGGTGGTAATGCTGCCAACGTTTCTGAACCAAACGCTCAGTTGACCATCAACGGTTCTGGTAAGATTAAGAAGGCGCTCTTGATTGATATGTTGGATCAGCACATCGTTGTTCACGACACCGATGATGATGACAACGACAAGGGTGTCAACGGCAAGCGTACTTACTTCTTGGCTCGTACTGGTGCTCCTGTTTATGTGAAGTACAAGGGCGATGCTTCTAAGAATGGCTTAGGTATGTTGGTTGATGGTGGTTACCAGCTCCAGCTTCAGCGCGACGAGTATGCCAACGACCACGACTGCGAAGTCATCGAAGGATATGATATGTCTCCGGAGAAGAACGGTTATGGTAACGGTATGACTTACCTGATTAACCGTCCGATGCAGCCTACAACGAAATCTGTTTATGCTGTCATGAGCGAACAGGGCGACAAGTTCTCTAAGTTCTTCGACCTCTGCAAGGCCAACTTCTCTGCCGATCAGTTGATTCTCGCTGGTTTCCAGACTGAAGAAATGAAGACCGACAAGACGCTTTGGGCTTCTGAACAGAAGAAATACCGTATCTTCACCGACGAAGGTGTCCATCCTTCAAACAACGAAATGTTGGTGCGCTTCTTCAATAACTACCGCTACACGGTTTATGTGCCTACTAATGAGGCTATTGATGCAGCCAAGGCTAAGGGCTTGATGTCTTACGACGAAATCGTTGAATGGATGGAAGCTCACCGCGAAGGTGCAACTGAGGAAACTGAAGGTACGCTTTCTCCAGAAAACCAGAAGAAGGCTCAGGCTATGATTACTATGTTGATCAATTTCTTGAAGTATCACTTCCAAGACCAGTCTCTCTTTGTTGATCACGTGACCACTAATATGGCCAATGCTGACAACGCAGATGGTATGAAATATCAGACTTCATGTATTGACAATGTCAAGAATATTTACCTTTCTTTGCATGTTAAGCAGTCTGACAATGCTATCACTGTAACGGATAACACAGGTGAAAAAGTGCATGTTATAGCTCCAAACAACCTCATGGCTCGCGATATGGATTTCGATGGAGCAACTTCAGGTGGCGCTTCATCAATCAAGAATTCTTCATACATTGTCCTCCACCAGGTAGATAAGGTGCTTAATTTCGCATCTCTTCCTAACGGACGCTACGACAGCGAATGGGCAACGGCAGCCGCAGCACGTTCTTTCGTCAAGAAGTACAGAATCAGATAATATAAAATATCATGAATAGCATAAAATATTTATTGACCCTTGCCTTGTGCTTCTGCTGTGCTGTCGCATTTGCTCAGAAGCGCATCACAGGACACGTTTGGAGCTCTGCCGACAAAGGTCCTGTCGTGATGGCGAACGTAGCTGAGATTGATAAGTCTAACCGTGCCATCTCTGCTACTCAGACTGATGCTAATGGTAACTTCTCTCTTTCAATTAAGAATCCAGGCAACACGTTGCAGATTTCTTACATTGGTTACAGGACTCAGAGAATGCCCATTGGAACGCAGTCAAATTTCCGCGTTGAGTTGGTTGACAATACAACTTTAAGCACTGCTGTTAAGGTGGTTACGCGTAAGGTGAAGTCCAATGGTATGGTCATCCCTGAGCGCGAAATCTCTGTCGCTCAGCAGTCGTTGAACATGGACGAAATGCAGGGTTTGTCTTTTGAAACTGCTGGTGAAGCACTTCAGGGACAGATTGCAGGTTTGGACATCGTCTCTAACTCAGGTAACCTTGGTGCTGGTACCAGCATGCGTTTGCGTGGTGTTACCTCTATCAATGGTAACCAGGAACCTTTGATTGTTGTCGACGGATACATCCTCGAGGACTATGACAAGCAAGAGTTCGACGCTAACGATATGAACGAAGAAAAGTTTGCTAACTTGTTGCAGGTCAACCCTGAAGACATCGCCAGCATCAACGTCTTGAAGGACGCTGCCGCAACGGCTATCTGGGGTTCGCGTGGTTCTAATGGTGTGATTGAAATCAAGACACGCCGTGGTTCTCATGGTAAGACCAAGGTCAACTTCAGCTATCGTTTCTCTGGCGCATGGCAGCCTTCTGGTATGAAGATGCTCAATGGTGACCAGTATAAGATGATGCTTCAGCAGGCTTACCACAATCCGAACCCAGCTGCAGGTAACCCGGCAGACGAAATGGTCGAATTGCAGGATAAACCTTCATACGTCTCTTTCTATGGAAACTATAACAAGAACACTGACTGGATTGACGAGGTAACGCAGTTTGGTCAGACTCACAACTATGGTTTGAACATTTCTGGTGGTGGTGACAAGGCATCATTCCGTGTATCTGGTAGCTACGACCATGAAACTGGTACCGTTATCAAGCAGACGCTTGATCGTTTCACCACACGTTTGGCTTTGGACTACTTCGTGTCCGACCGTATCAAGTTCTCTTCTAACTTCGCGTTGACTTACACGAACCAGAACAAGAACTACGATGACGGTTTGATGGGTAATGCTTATCAGGCAATGCCTAATATGTCTGTCACTCGTTATGAGTATGACAGAACTGCCCAGAACTGGTTTGACACCGGCGAATGGTATATCATGCCGAATGTTGCTACGGAGCTTGGCTTTACCAACTCTGTAGAAAAAGGCTTGACTTCTAAGTATTTGGATGATATGTATAACAATGGCAACCCAGTTGCCAAGGCTTATGAGTCATGGCGTAAATGGTCCACTTATACCATCACGCCGCAGTTCTCTATCGAATATAAGTTGCTCGGCAAGGAAGACGAGGAAACTCAGTTGAACTATACGGGTGAAGTGTATTTGAACGCTTACACTGAAACTAAGAACGCTTACAAACCTGGTTCTTTGAGCAACACTTCTACTTATAGTAAGGACCTCACTTCAAACCAGGAGTTCAAGTCTTTGGCTTTCACGACGCGTCACTCTTTGGTCTTCCGTCCTCACTTCGAGAACGAGAACCACTCTCTCCAGGTGATGGCACGTATCGAAGCAAGCACCAGCAACTCAACTACTCAGTATAAGTCTTCTTCTGGTATCGGTGGCGGCTTGACCGACCCAACTGTACCTGGATGGACAACTGGTATGAGCACTTCAACGGGTAAGGGCCATAGCATGAGCGGTACAGGTTCTGTTCACTATGCTTTCGGTTCTAAATATGCTTTCGACTTCACCATCCGCGCTGACGGTAGCACGAAGTTCGGTTCTGGCCACAAGTGGGGCTTCTTCCCTGGTATCTCTGGTCGTTGGAACATTAGCGATGAAGCTTTCTTCGAACCGTTGAAGAAGGTCATCAGCATGTTGGCCTTCCGTCCGGGTTGGGGTGTCACTGGTAACTCAAGCTTCGGCGAAGGTTTGATCTACAACCAGTATGCTTCTTACGGTAGCTACAATGGTGTGACTGCCATCCGTCCGTCTAACTTGCGTCTGACTGACATCCGTTGGGAAAAGACCAAGTCTTGGAACTTAGGTTTCAACTTGAACTTCTTCGACGACTTACTCAAGTTCGACCTCAATATCTATGACAAGAAAACAACCGACCTCTTGAACTCTGGTGTTCGTGTTCCTTCAACGAGTGGTTTCACTTCATTGAGCAGCGCCAACGTTGGTAAGATGACCAACCAGGGTTGGGAACTCTTTGTCAGCACTTCCGACGTTTTGAAGTTCGGTAAGTTCCACGCTAACTTCCGCTTCAACATCTCTCAGAATGTCAATAAGGTAACTGAGATGGATGCCTCTGTGCTTAACACGGTTAACGCTGAGTTCAACTATAAGGACGCCAACGAAAGTCCGTTGAAGCGTGTTCAGGTGGGACACTCTTTGGGTGGTATCTATGGTTTCCGCTTCAAGGGCGTTTATGCTTACGACTACAAGCACAACGGTTACTTCTTGAATCCTGACGACAATGAATATTATCTGACGGAACCAGATGCCAACGGCAACCTCTACAACACGGCTAAGGCAACTGGCAAAACTGCTCCTATCGTTCGCGATGCTGAAGGCAACGTGATCTACGACAAGAACGGCAACCCGTTGCAGATGGTCTACAACTACGGTGGTGGTAGCGAATACAAGTTCGAAGGTGGTGACGTTATCTACGAAGATATCAACCACGATGGTCAGATCAACGAATTGGATATCGTTTACTTAGGTTCTTCTAATCCTAAGATGAACGGTGGTTTCGGTGTTGACCTCACTTACGGCCGTTGGACTTTGAAGACCAACTTCAACTTCCGTGTCGGCAACAAGATCATCAACTTGGCACGTATGTATGCCGAGGATATGCGTACTAACAAAAACCAGAGTGCTGCGGTTAACCACCGTTGGAGAACCAATGGTCAGGTGACTGAGATTCCTCGTGCCATGAACACCAAAGTTTCTGGTGACATCTTCAACGCATTGATTAGCGACCGTTATGTTGAACCGGGTGACTATTTGCGCTTCCAGTACTTCCAGCTTGGTTATAGCTTCCCGGCTGAGAAGTTGAAGAGATATGGTTTGAGCTCGTTGCGTTTGGCTGCTTCTGGTAACAACCTTATCTTCTGGACGAAGTATAAAGGTGTAGACCCAGACCACTCAGCTTCTGGTTTCAGTCCTTGTACGGACAGTTCTCAGACTCCGCGTTCACGCTCATTTACAGTTAGTTTGAATGTTGGCTTCTAAACCATTAATATGATGAAAACAAATAAGTTTATCAATAAAATCCTTGCTGTCGGACTTTTGTTCGGCAGCATGGGATTGGCTTCTTGTGAAGATTTCTTGACTCTGTCTCCATCAAACATGATTACAGAGAATGACTTCTGGAAGTCAAAGACCGACGTGGACAACGTCCGTGCAGCGGCATACCGTCAGATGGCGTCCGACGCTGTCACCTCGAGAATCCTTTATTGGGGTGAGCTTCGTTCAGACAACTTGGCGTTGAACGATATGACCAAGACTGGTATCCAGCACCTTCAGCAGGGTATCTTGATGCCAACCGAAGATATCTTCGACTGGTCTTCATTCTATACGGGTATCAACTATTGCAACTTGGTGCTTTCTCAGGGTGACATCATGACTCAGCCTGGTAAGGAAGTCGACCCAAGCTTCCGCTTGAGCGACTGGAAACCAATGCGTGCCGAAGTGAAGGCTTTGCGTGCCCTCTATTATTTCTATTTGGTTCGCGCTTACCGCGACGTGCCTTACAACACGACACCAATCCGCACCGATGCCGAAGCACGTGCCAACTTGCTTCCTGCAACGAAGGGCGTTAATTTGCTCGGCACTTTGATTCGCGACCTCGATACAGAAGGTCAGGAAGAATGGCAGTATGCGCCAGACAACTATGGTTCTCTGAATGAGAATGTAGGTCGTTTCACCAAGACTGGTATCCATGCCCTTTTGGCTGATATGTATCTTTGGAGAGGATGTATGCTCCTGAAGTCTAAGGCCAAGGGCGACTATGTCCTCGACGAGAATGGTGATACGATTGCTTCTGCGCAGTTAGACAACCTGAGCAAGGAATGCTTCAAGAAGTCTATCGTTCATGCCGACTCTGTTCTCAACCATGTCAGAAGAGAATATGACAAGGAAATGAAGCAGCTTGGCGGTTCAGTTGTCAAGGAACAGACCAATTTCACGGCTCTTGACAAAGAGTATCCTTACATGACCACTATTTCCAGCTATACCACTTCTGGTACTGACGTGGTGTATTTCGCAACTATGGGCAACAGCAGTTCTATGTATGAACACATCCTGCAGCTCAAGTACAACAGCACAAGTGGTGAGTCAAACGGAACGCCGGGAAGCTATTTGGCTTCTAACAGCAGCGGTTCGTTGAAGGTTGGTGCCATGGTCGGCAGCTCAACGCTGACCAGCAGCGCTGCCAGCTCATATAATGTAGACCGTGGTTTCGGCAAGTGCGACATCCGTTTGCTCGAAACTTTCGACTATAAGACTTCATCGGCTTCTCAGCCCATCTGCCACAAGTATGTGATCAACAACCTTAACATCGATGATTATGAAGATGTAACAAAGGGTTGTGATGCCTCTTATTCAACAAACGCTGATGCCAACTGGTCAATCTATCGTTTGTCAGACATCATGTTGATCAAGGCTGAAGCCATTGCCCGTTCTTTGCCTTCTTCAACGAAGGCTTCTACCACCAAGACCGATGCTGGTTACGCATTGGTTGAAGGTTTCAACTTGGTTAACGCCATCTTCGCTCGCTGCAATCCTAAGATGAAGGCTACGGACTCTTATGGCAAGGTTGCCGATTTGAGAAGCGACCGTCTGAGAGACGACTATGCAACCCACAGCGGTAACGTCAAGAGCGCCGACGACCTGTTGAAGCTCGTCTACAATGAGCGTCAGCGTGAGTTCGTTGCAGAAGGTAAGCGCTGGTTCGACATCGTGCGTCAGTGCGAAGCCACCAATGCAAACACCGATGTGCTTACCAACTACATTACGCTTTCAACAACTGTTCGCAACCGTCTGAAGGCTCTCTACTCACTCTACAATCCTATCTATAGTGAGGAAATGAAGGTCAACGGTGTTGATTACGGTGGCAAGCTCGAACAGAATCCTGTTTGGAAACGTTATTCTGACAATTGATAATTAATAGCCTATGAAATCAAGATGTTTTAAAAGTCTGTTCACGACTTCAGTTCGCGTCTTTGGATGGCTTTGTGTACTTTCACTTGGTGTGCTCCTTGCGTCCTGCAAGGAGGACATCAATGAAGGCGATTACTCTATAAAGTCAGAAGAGTCGATGTCTGAATACTTGGCCAACAACCCGGCCAAATATTCCAGCCTGAAGTACATTTTCGACAAAGTGAAACTTGGAAAGTCTGACGATGCTTCTTCCTTGACCAGCGTTCTTTCTGCCCGTGGTAACTACACGCTCTTTGCACCAAACAATGATGCCATTGATGCTTACGTCCACAAGTTAGGACTCAACGCTGTGACAGAGCTCTCTTACGAGCAGGCTCAGTTGATTGCCTACAGTTGCTTGATCGACAATGGCAACGATGACGCTTATGAAGAATCCGATTTCCCAACTCCGGGAACATTCGCCATTCCAAACTTCAACGACCGCTTGCTGACATGTGCACAAGACACCACAGGTGGCAACGCAGGTTATGTCATCAATGGTAACGCCCGTGTCGGTAAAACCAATGCGGAAGTTTCCAATGGTATGGTGCATGAGGTTTATTCGGTCATCGCACCTTCATCAGACAATGTGTATGAGCTGATTGCTTCTGCAGATAACATGAAGATCATCGCACACCTGATTGAAGCCACTTCTTATTCCGACACGATGGCGCTTCCTGCTATCGACAACGAATATGAAAAGGAAGACTATCCGGAGAAGTTCCAGCTGAGCGGTATCGATGATTCCAAATACATGCAGCACCGTTATATGGGCTATACGGCGTTGGTTGAGCCAGATTCCATCTTTGAAAAAGAGTGGGGTATCACCTTGGTCAAGGACGAAGAAGGCAACGTTACCAACTGGGAGCAGATAATGCCGGTTGTCAAAGAAAAGTGTGAAGCCGTTTACGGCACAATGGCTCAGGGCGACTTGAAGAACCCCGACAATGCCATCAACCGCTTCGTTGCTTACCACTTCATGCAAGGCCGCATGGCCTACGACCGTTTTGTCCACCACTACAACGAGTATGGTTACAAATACGGCGACAACAAGAAACCTCAGACCAACAACCTTCCGGTCAATGTGTGGGACTACTACGCAACCATCGGTAAGTACAGAGGTCTCATCAAAATCACCCAGGTTGGTGATACAGGTTTCCAGCGTGACCTCAACCACAGCATTTATGCCAACCGTAAGTCCATCTACAAAGATGATGTTGACGGTGACTACACCGAAACAGGCGTTGAAGACGAAGGCGTAAAAATATCTCCAGACAATGGCGTGTTCGACAACAGCGCTGTCAATGGATATTATTTCCCGATCAACAAAGTCTTGATGTATGATTCTGGTGTCCGCAGCCGTTTAGGCAGTGAACGTATCCGTGTTGACATCACGACGATGTTACCGGAAATCGCTTCCAACAGTGTGCGTGGCAATGGTTACTTCAGATTCCCTAATGGCTATTTCGACAATATCACCAGCGAATCGAGCGGCACCATCCTGCTTTACCTCATGGATGCCTACTCTCCTGCTGGCGGTGCATGGCGTGACTATCAGGGTGACGAGGTCATGGTGGCAGGTCTTTACGACTTCGTGCTCAAATTGCCTCCAGTCCCTGTAGACGGAACATACGAAATCCGTATGGGTGCATCCCACAACACCTTGCGTGGTATGGCCCAGATTTACTTCGGTTCAGATCCGCTCCGTCTTGTTCCTGCAGGACTGCCTTACGATATGCGCCAGTCTGTTGG
>ENA-OPRW01002229-OPRW01002229.1-human-gut-metagenome-genome-assembly--contig:-NODE-2229-length-10899-cov-2.743268_pt1 | contig 10899 bp, 6 predicted proteins | sample MGYA00241898_ERZ501890 | MGnify/ENA primary metagenome ERZ501890 (study PRJEB25962, sample SAMEA2042216) | human gut metagenome | biome: human gut; feature: human-associated habitat; material: faeces... | reverse complement strand
TGATATTTGCGTACGCTATATCCTGTATATTGATTCACATCCGAGCTAACCGTCCCGCCTTCCGCTCTAAACTCCTCATGATCTATGATTGTTGTCCACTTTCTAGGATCATTTGGTAAAAACGCATCATTCAATGCTTTTGTTACAGGCGCAAAACCCCAACCTTCCACATATACATTATTAGGATCTTTCAAACCTCTGGCTCCTAGCATTATTATATCGGAGTTACCTTGATTAGCCTTGCCTGCCCAATCATTCGAGTTCCCGATTTCCGTATAATTGACTTCAAAAACAGATTCTTTGCACCATTCATACTCATCATCAAAAAGAACTTTATAATCCGGGATCAAATCATATTGATAGGCAGGATCGGTAATTAGTTCTTTCAATTGGCTGGCGATCTCCTTCATTTTAGTATCATCATTCTGATATAGAACGATACGTGCTTTCATCGCGATAGCGGCACCATTCGTAGCTCGTCCTTTCTCATTAGCCGGGACTATCTTAGGTAACTTCCCAATAACATTATTATCTAAATCCTCGATTAATTTCGCATAGACCTCATCCGGCTGTAACTGAGGGACAGTTGTTATATCATCCAACCCCAAATTCGTCTCGTAATACGGTATGTATCCAAAGAAACGCCACAACTGGAAATAATAAAATACACGCAAGAAATGAGCCTCAGCCACATAACGATCACGAAGCTCCTCCGACATCGTCCCCTCCGGAAGAAGAGGGCATTTCTCTATCACGATATTCGCACGGTTCACACCCTCATACGAACGCCCCCATAAACCCTCGGGTAAGTTTGTCGGTGTCACCCAATTGGTAAAATCATTCACTCGCTGCAACTGCGGTTGATCCGAGACCGTCGATCCACCGGTCTCCGCATCATCCGACATGATATTACTTACCAGTTCATAAGAGCTATACGCATTATAAGCGTTCCATTTCAACGGGTCATAGGCAGCGACCAATGCCTCGGTCAAATCCTCCTGTGTCTTGTAATAATCCGTTTCGATAACCTTATTCGTCGGAGACAACTCTAAAAAATCATTGCAGCCACTTAGTCCGAATACAACGGCTAGCAGATAAATATATTTATTCATAACACTAATTTTAATGATTAAAATGTCAAATTCAATCCAAATGTATAAACCCGGGCTTGAGGATATACACCCTTATCTATACCCATTGTCGAACCGATTTCCGGATCCATTCCCTTGTATCCCGTAATAGTCAACAAATTATCGAACGACGCATAAAACCTCAAGCGTTGTATATAAGCTTTTCGGGTCAACTGGGCCGGCAGCGTATAACCTACCTGTAAATTACGTAAGCGCAAGAAAGAAGCATCGTGAACCAACAAAGTAGACGGACGGAAGTTCTTAGGCGTATCACCCAAGACAATCCTTGGCATCGAATTGGAGGTGCCCGGTCCTGTCCATCTTTCCAAAGCATCCGACGTATAATTGACCGCCGCCAGCTCATAACGGCGTAACGCATCGAAAACATCCGCCCCGAAAGAACCTTGGAAAAAGGCACTTAAATCAAAGCCATTCCAATCAGCCGCAACAGTAAGTCCAACTATCCAATCCGGATTAGGTTTGCCTATCATCGTACGGTCCTCGTTATCATCGCTGATCACACCGTCTCCATTCAAATCCTCAAATTTCGTATCACCGGGTACCGCATTCGGTTGTATAGGCTTACCGGTAGCAGGACTGATATAGTTATCGATCTCCTCTTGTGTCTGGAAAACCCCAATCGCCTTATATCCGAAGAAATAACCGATCGGATAACCATTTTGGTTCCTTGATACCGTACCTAAAGTCGGTAAACTCTCCTTATCGATATATCCTGTTTGATTTCCTAGATTCTTGATCTCATTCTTCACATAAGAAGCATTCGCCAAGAAAGACAGATTCACTTTATCTACACTTAATTTATAACCGACTTCAAGCTCGATACCTTGGTTGGTCAATGTCCCGACATTCGACAAAGGCGAGCCACTTCCCACATATAGGGGTATCGGACGCTCCATCAACATGTCTTTTGTATCTTTCTTGAACCAATCAAAACTGAAAGAAAGGGAGTTATTAAAGAAGCGGGAATCAAATCCAAAGTCCAATTGCTCCGAGGTTTCCCAACGCAAATCAGGATTGGCCAAAGAAGTAGGTTTTGTTCCGCTATGGATGACACCGTTCGAACTTGCCCCGAAACTATAGTTATTTCCTCCGGTCATCGTCGTAGTATATCCAAACGACCCGATTTTCTCATTTCCGTTTTGGCCCCAGCTTCCGCGTACTTTTAAGAAATCGAACCATCCCGGTTTATTTTCCATGAAAGGCTCGTTAGTCAACGTCCAGCCCGCGGAGACAGAAGGGAAATAAGCATATTGATTATTCCGGCCGAAGTTAGAGGAACCGTCCCGACGAAGGGTTAACTCTAGCATATACCTTTCGTCATAATTATAGTTTAATCGTCCGAAAACGGACGCCATCCGATGCTCTGTCGCACCACCTTCCGAATGCTGATCGCCGGGAGAGGCACTATTGGTAAAATCGATCCATGCTTTATGATCATCTTCCGCTCGTAAATTCAATGCTGTTCCCTTTACCTTTTTACTATCATACCGTTCCATAGAGGTTCCCAGTAAAACGGCGAAATTATGTTTATCGATCGAACGTTTATAATTCAACGTATTCTCCCAAAGAAGCTTCATGCCACGATTCATCGTTTGCTCCACCCTCGATTTCTCAGTCTTGACCATATAACACAAATAGCTAACTGGGAACCAATTCCTTTCGCCCCAAAAAGCCATATCCGTGGAGAGAGAGGTCTTAAACGTAAGATTCTCGAATACTTCCAATTCACCCCAAACAGAACCTACAAATTTATCCCAGTCCTTGTTATTGTTTAAGGTCTGCATCATAGCGACCGGATTCACGATCTCTTGATTCTCGATCACGTTATAGATGCGGCCTTCATCATCCTTGACATAGCCGGGATAATTTTTCTCGTAATAAGCGAGATCTTCCGCCGAAGGATTCTCCAGATAGACCGATTCGTTCGGTGGAGTCATCACCGCACTTGCTAACGGGCCGGAGAAGTTGTCATTCTCCGAAATACCTTTGGATATGATCCGTGTATATCCTAGGTTCGTACCGACCTTGAAACTACGGAAAAATTTATTCGCCTTATTCTCAAACACATTATAGGTATTGTTGAAACGTAAGCTATATCGTTTATAATCCGACTTATCTTTTCCTCCAACAATTCCTTCTTGATCTAAATAACCAAAAGAGAGGAAATAGCTTCCCTTATCACCACCCCCACTGATGCTCGCTTGATGATTCATGATCGGGGCATTCTCGTTATAAATCTCATTCTGCCAGTTCGTCCCTACACCTGCTTTCGAAGGATCATCGTAAATAGGGTCCATCCCGGCATTCACGTAAGCCTCATTCATTATTGTCTCATATTCGGTGGCATTCAAGACCGACATTTTTCGCCAAGGATTTTGCCAACCGATTGAGAAATCATAATTGACAACCGCTTTTCCTTTTTTCCCGCTCTTTGTCGTAACCAAAATAACACCATTAGCCGCACGCGAACCGTAGATAGCGGCTGAAGCGGCATCTTTTAAGACCTCGATAGATTGTATATCCTGCGGATTCAGATAATCGACACCTCCTTCAAGTGGCATTCCATCCACAATATATAAAGGGTTACTATCATTAATAGTTCCTGTACCACGGATACGGACTCTCGACTCGGCTCCCGGTTGTCCGGAATTCTGCATAATGCTTACTCCCGAAACCTTTCCCCGTAACACATCCTCTACCCGGGTAGGTGTCAGCTTCTCCAAATCATCGGAGGTGACCCGGCTTATGGCCGCTGTCATCACGCTCTTCTTCTGGACGCCATAACCAACCACGACCACCTCATCCAAGGCTTGCGTGTCCTCTTTCAAGACAACCTGCAAATCAGTCTGCGTACCGACCTTAACCGTATGGGAGAGATAGCCGATAAACGAGATTTCCAAGATATCGCCATTTTTCACATCTAGCGTAAATACACCATTCATGTCAGAGATCGTACCGGTAGTAGTTCCTTTTACGGAAATACTCGCACCGATAACCGGAGTTCCATTCGTATCCAAGATCGTTCCTCGCAATTTTCTTACCGTTTGAGAAACTTCCATCGGATTTACATCAGGATGGGAAAGGCCGCTTGCCTCCAGATTGCCACTTAAGGAAGCGAGCAATAATGACCCGGCACATATCCAACGCCATCGCTGATCCTTACTTTTCTTTTTCATAAATTATTCGAATTTAAAGGTTTAAACAATATTCCTAACATTACTTTTTGGTTATTCGGACTCTGAGTATTTTCAAAAAAGGGGTAGCATTCCCCTCGACAGCACTCACGAGGAGTGCCGCCGTAGGAAATTGGATATAAAAGCTAACCTAACTAATTTAATGTATACTCAAAGTAATCCTTGAAAGAGGTTACCGCATCGCCTACTTTTAGATAACGGCGACTAAGTACTGGTTTCGCCCCCCCCTTCTCATGATACTCGGCTATCAAAAGATAACCTCCTGCTTTTGAGGGCAATTTCAGAAGGCAAGGTTGAAGCCGCTTGCCAAAAGGTTCAATCACAATAGACTCTTCTTGTGTCGAAATAATAGTTCCTTTCTCGTCTAGTAGTTTCAAGAGAACTTTTCCTGACGAGTCTTTATTCAAGTCGTTCACCCCAACCAAGTTGAAGACTAAATCACTACCCGGTTTCAAGGCAGGGAGATGTTTTGTATAACGATGGTCCGTCAAGTCGATAAAGACCGCCGTTGGAGCGAAGCAATGCTTGAACCACCGGAAAGCCGGCGAAGGTTGCAAGTCCTTAATATCATTGATAAACCAATCTCCCGTGAAACCATAATTATTGGTCAGATGGCAAAAGGCCAAGATTCCACCCACCGAGCGTTCTGAACGCAGCCACTCGGTCTCAAGCTGTAACCAATAGGCTTGCAATTCACGGCATTGAGCCGGAGTAGCGTTCTCGCCGAGATAATAATTATAATTATTGAGTGTCAATTTCGAGGGCCGTCCATCACGCCATAACCAAATCCATCCGTACTCATTGACCAACTGAGGAACGCCCGCATCTAGTATAGAAGAGAAACCTACCCAATTCTCATGCAATGCACCTAAGTTATAGGGATTGTTTTTGAAGTAGTCGTTCAGTTCACTGGAATGCATCAACGTTAGCGCACGATATGGGTGTGGCTCATCCATCTCATCATTCGTTCCCATCTGATCAGATGTCATATAGCCGGCATCCCAGATCCGGGTCGGGTCTAATTCCTTTAGTTCGGGAATCAGCGTATTTCCTATATAACTGTCCCAATTCTCATTGATCGCATCCCAGATCACGATACTGGGATGATTGCCATCGCTCCATACCCAATTCGTATACTCCTTACGTACCTGTTCATCCCATCCATGATTTTGCCAATAAAGCCACTCATTTTGCAATACGATGCCATACTCATCGCAAAGATCATACCAGAAGTCCGGAACAATACCGACACATATTCGCATAGCGTTCCAATCAATCGACTTTGGCAAGTCTATCATCAGCTTCTTCACCCATTCCCGATCCCAAGCCAACGCTTGACAATCCGGGTCCTCAAAGAAACGTTGAAGCGTGATATTGGAGCCTCGTAAGTAGAATTTATCCCCATTAAGCGTAAAGAATTTGCCTTTTCTCGAAAAATCACGCATCCCGAAGTTCACCGAATAACGATCTACAAGCTCATCTTGGTCATACACCGAGACCTCGCCTTCGTACAAGAAAGGGGAGTCCGGAGTCCAAGCCTTCGGATTATCCAAAGAGATACTCGTTTCGAAATAAGTCCTATTATCCCGTTTAACCTCACCTTCAATCACTTTCTTTCCAACCACCTGCCCTGTGGTCTTCTCCTTGACACAGAACTCAATCTTACAAGAGTCCTTCATTTTATCCCCATACAACATTTGGGGTGGATACAAACTTCTCACCAAAGTCTTAACTGTCACCAATCCTTTAGCCAGAGAAGGTAGGAACAAAATCTTGTCGACCCGCATCTTACCGGTAGCCGTGATGAACACGTCGTCTCAGATTCCGGGTAGGTAATGGACTTTCTCCTTATCCGTACCACCGGCAGCCTCGCTAGGCAACCACGCCCGGTCGCCCACCTGAATTAAGATCTCATTGTCCGAGCCATATTTTACGGCACTCGTAATATTAAAATCCATTGGAGTATAGCATTCCATGAAAGACCCTACTTGATGTCCATTCACGAAGACTCGTGTAACGTATTGGCTTTTCTTTATCGTAAGGAATAATTGCTCATCCTTGAATTTCTCGTCGATAAATACTTTTCGCTTATACCAATTATACATTGGCGTATAATCTCTCTCCAAGAAATTAAACTGTTCCACCAACTCCACGCCGTCAGGCTTCTTGAAGAATTTCTCGTATTGAGAGATTTTCGGCCTAGCTAGATGCACCAATCCCGGAACCGGTATCTTACGGGTATATTTCCGTGGGGGAAAAGCCTGTTCCGTCTGATCAAAATCCCATTCCCCATTTAATGAGATCGTTGTCCTCCCGTCATCGGCCCAAGCGAATACGGATAGGAAGCAACACATAATTAAAATTATTCTTTTCATGACATCCGATTTATTTAACTCTTTCACGAAGGCAAGTTACAATTATTAGAAACATAAACTTTTTAGAAATTTACCTCCTGCTTTTAGAATCTTATCAAAATATAAGAATGATCGTAATACATACCATCCCAAGATTAAAGTCGTTTCAACAATTTGGCTGCTACCTCATTATTCTTCATGAGAGACGCATCAATCGGAGAAGAACGGATAATAGAAGTCAATCGTTTATGCCATTCCACATCTCGCCACATCCCAACAAACTGAGGCCCACAAAAATTACTGGTCGCTACACCGACCCACATACCCGTACGGGCCGCTGTAATAGCTCCTAACTCGCAAAGATCCTTTATCCAATCCCATTTCAATAAAGGCCAATCCTTATAATCCACCAATCCCCAACATTCTGTCGTAACAAGAGGACGGCGATTCTTCCGGGCCACAGAAGCCATAAGCTCTATCTTATCAGTCAACAACTTCTGCCAATATCCAGGTCTTTCCCGATAAACCCGTTCCGCGTTTTTCACCACATTCTTATAGTCATCCGGAGAAAAACGATCGTAGCCATATCCTACCTGTTTATAAAATTCGCCACCATTCTGTTGCGCCATCCAAATATGATGCTCATACAAATCAAGGAAAGAACAATCTACCTCTTCATACTTCTTGACATCTCCATGATCAAACGAATATAAGAATGGCATATCCGGATATGTTTTCCGCATCTTTTCCAATGAGGTCTTCATCCATCGTAAGGATTCCTCCTTATACCAATTCCCCCAACCGACATTCGGGTATATCTTAGCGAAAAAAGGCGCCCACGAATCACCGGGCCACTCATTACAAAGATCCACATAAAGGATCGTATCCAATAGTCCATCCTCCTCGATCGAACGAAGGGTTGTCAACCAGCAATCTGCCAATTTTTCCGGTGTATCCAATTTCAGGCAAACCTCATCCACATCGAGGCGATACCAAGAAGAAAGCCCCACCTTAATATCCCGCTCCTTACACTTCGACAAAAACAAGTTCAAATTCGGTTGAACTTGCACCTCATTCATATCCGGACTTCCCCAATCTTGTTGATTCCAGACTTCTTTAAGCAACCATTTCTTCGTTGGATTCTCTGCGATTAAATGGGGATAAGCGTCAATACGTATCGCATTATACCCCCGTTCCGAGAGTTCGTTCAATACTTGGTCCCAGTTCTCATAACCGGCTCCGGGCCAACGTCTCTCCAACCAAGAAAAATCCCACATGGTAATTGCACGGGGCGATATCTTTCCTTTCCCCGCAAAAGCCATTTCATTTTTAGCTGATGCCTTTGATAAATCGAAAGCCGCTAAGCTGCCTAATGCCACTACCGCTGTTTGTCTAATAAATACTCTTCTATCCATATTATGTTATATTATTTTATCTTTCGGATGTCCTCCTTTTCTCCAAAAAGCCTCGATCTTTTCCAACGGTACCCCTTTCGTTTCCGGTACATAGAAATATCCCCAAATAATCGCCAAAATTCCAATGAACGCATAGAACAAGAATGCTCCCGCCGGATTCCCTTGGCTTTCGCCATTGATCGTTAAATCGGTTCCCGGTATTGAAAACACCTTCAATATCTTGAAGAAAGTAAACGATACGATCGCATTGAAAAACCATACGGACAACGAACCGAGAGAAGACCCCAGTCCTCTCAACTTTTGCGGAAACACTTCCGATACAATCAGCCAACCTAGCGGTCCGATACTAATAGCGAAGAATCCCACATATAAGAAAATAAGGACGATGGAAAGCCATTTCCCAGAATCCCCTAATCGCACAGCGAATATAAAAGAAGTAGCGAGTAGCAACAAGGAAATCACGATACCGCTCAACCCCAGAAAATAAAGCTTACGCCTTCCCAATCGATCTACAAAGTAAACGGACAACAGCGTGAACAATAAATTGACAACTCCTACCCCGACAGAAGCCCCTATCGCAGAAACCGCACCATCGAAACCAGCCATCAAGAAGATTTTAGGACTATAATAAATCACGGTATTGATACCTACAAACTGCTGGAAGAACATGATACCGATAGCGATAACTAACGCATTCCGTAACCAAGGCTGAGCCAGATCCTTAAAACGTCCTTGTCGCTCATCATTTTTTCGCATCTCATTCCGCATCTGCTCAAACGAGGCATTTACCAAATCCGGATGCTCAACCATCTTTAATACGGATAGACTCTCTTCCTCCCTGCCAACAGACATCAACCACCTTGGAGATGGCGGAACGAGCAACATACCCACGAACAAAATAATAGCGGGAATCACCCCCACATAAAACATCGGCCTCCAACATGAGACAGACGCCTCATCCGCAAAATACAAATCCGAAAGATAAGATACCAGAAGCCCGATCGTAATCATCAATTGGAACATAGCGACAAACATCCCCCGTGATTTCGCCGGAGAAACTTCTGCGATATAAAGGCACCGCAAAAGAAGATATCCCGATAGCCACTCCCAAGAATAAACGGGCGGCGATCAAATGATAAATGTCCGGAGCCCATCCCGACCATAACGCACCGATAGCGAAAATAACAGCCGAAGTCAAAATGACTTTCCTACGCCCTATGCGATCCGTCAACTTACCACAACACAGCGCTCCCAGAATAGCTCCCAGCAAACCGGAGGAAGTAACGACCTCCACCATACTATCGTCTATGCCAAAATCTTTCTGGAAGAAAGGAATCGCCCCGGAAATCACGCCGGTATCAAAACCAAACAATAGTCCTCCCATGGCGGCGACAATCGCTATCACATAAATCATCCAATATCTATAGCTCGTGTTTCTCATGTTTTTCTTGTGTATTTAATCCATCTATAAACTCAAGGCTCGAAATCACGCCAGACCTCCGCTTTCAACGCAGGATTAGGCACATATAAGAAAATCTCCGGATTTTCCTCGAATTGTCTGTAAATAGACACCCCTTTCCGAATATCTAAAGAAATATAATCCGAAGGAGATTTACAAATCAAATGAGAGGAATCGTACATCGGATTCGCGATCCATTCTAATTCATCACGTCCATTAAACACAGGAAACCAAGCGATTCCCTTGTGCTTACGAACCCCCTCATATACAAAGCCATATTCCCTATCGCACCACGCCCCGAAAGTCAAAGGCAACCTCGGATTCGCGCTAATCGTCGCATGTACCCAACAAGGCGGTACGATTACCACATCCCCCGGAAAGGCATGCACCGCATAACACCTACCCGGCTGATCCTCCGCATACTCCTGCATATAAATAATCGCCTCTCCCGACCAAATCTCATAGATTTCCGGCGTAGACCAACCGCTATAAGGAGAAATCTTGTGAATATGCCCTTGGCTTCTGACCGGTTCCTGCCCCAACTTACCAGCGCTATATGTCACTACCCCGAATAACAAATGTAACTTATTCAGCAACGCACGATGTTCTTCTTTGCCGACATCCATAGCGATCGAGTAAACCTGCTCCGGTCCCTTGCATTGAGGATCACGCAAACTAGCCCGTATATCTTCCAGCCGGCGAATCTCGACCTCCGGACCAAATACACCCGCCCCATAGGTAAACCCCATAAGCGATTGAACCGGTGTTATATCAATTCCTTTATCAAATACAAATCCGTTCATTTTGCTGTTGTTTTACCATGAAATACTCCAAGCCGAATAAAGCGGCGTCATCGCCCAAGATTGCCGGGACAATCGGGACTTTCCCGGAAGGACACCAAGCTAATTCATCCACTCGCTTACTGATATAAGGAATGATTACCTCTTGGCTTTTTAAAATCCCCCCTCCCAGAATCACCACTTCCGGATCATAAGCATGTATATAGGTTATTATCGCCGATACCCAGATATCCATGCATTCGTTTCTAATCAATAAAGCGTCTGTATTCCCCTCCTGCGCCAACCTAAAAATGCGCTTGAAATCATAGATATCCGCATCTCGCTTAAATGATTCCGATAAAAGGGCATGCTCCCGGATAATGGTCGGCAAGAAGAAAGAGGAAGACAGAGCTTCTACACAGCCTTTATTCCCGCATGAACATCGACGGCCCTTATAATCCAACACAAAATGTCCTCCCAAAGAACCCGCTTGAAAATGCTGTCCATACAGAAGCCGTCCATCAATCACGACTCCCGTACCGATACC
>ENA-OPRW01002224-OPRW01002224.1-human-gut-metagenome-genome-assembly--contig:-NODE-2224-length-10936-cov-3.576601_pt1 | contig 10936 bp, 6 predicted proteins | sample MGYA00241898_ERZ501890 | MGnify/ENA primary metagenome ERZ501890 (study PRJEB25962, sample SAMEA2042216) | human gut metagenome | biome: human gut; feature: human-associated habitat; material: faeces... | reverse complement strand
TTTAATTGTCTACTTGACGGGATGCACACCACGTAATATTTCCGCTCACCGGCTACAGAGAGTTCTGCTGCTTCTGCTCTCTTTTTCTCCTTTTTGTACAAATTCCAAAGAACAATTACTAACAGAACCAACAATAGAAAGAACAGAAAAGATATTTCTCGTTCCTTTATATATCCCAATATCATACTCATTCAAAATCTGCCCCATTTATAAAATATTTAGCTATTTTCATTGAAATGTCCAACTATCCATTTATATGGTATCACAAGATAATGCAAAACTCAATATTTGACATTTTCTGATTTGCGAAGCAAAACTGATGTTCTCGAAGGGCAGCCGAGCAATAGAACCCCTATATGCCCTATTTCCTAATCACACTAATACAGGTGCCGAGACAGTCTACTTCATCCATTCGCCGAAGCAGCATATCTTTCCCTCTTCCATTCAGGCATTTTAAACAGTACATTTCTCCTTCCATTTTAAAATAGCGGAAATAAGCTTTCATTCCATCTGTAAAGACGGCGCATTCTCCTAATTCAGGAAAACGATTCTCTAATAATATCCTGTCTCCTTTACAATATGCAGGAGCAAAGTTATTATTAGTAATCTCAATAGCCAGATAAACCTTTTTAATCATTGTGTATTCGTCTTCTACCGTACAACTATTGTAATCAATACCATCTCCAATACGGCCTACTGGAATAAAACATGGGATTCTGTGTTTCATTTTACGCAAATTCAATCTTTCTTTTCTTGCTGCCTTACATTCTAACCGGGCAACTAAACGAATAATTGCCTTTCCATGATTCCCACACTCTCTATAATTTTCAAGAAGTTCTTCCTCTATGCCCTCCTGTCCTTCTGAATTCTCCGCCTCTTCCTCTGTCGTACTCATATCTTTTAATAAATACTCAACGGTAACTTCAAGCGCACTTGCTAATTGAAAAGCAGTCGATACTTTTGGATCTTTTACTTTTCTATAATAAATATTACGCAATGTCTCAAATGGAACTCCAGAAAGTTCCGCCAAATCCGTAAGGGATATATCCCTCTCAATCATTAATTCTCGAATCTTATCACTGAACATCTTGTCTCCCACGGGTCATTACTGACATAACTTTTTAAAAACTTTTATAATTGTTATGTTATTCCTAATATTTTATTATGTCAATATACATATTAAAATGTAAAAGATAACAAAAAGGAAGGGGATATAATATATGTCTAACGTTTTTATTGATTTTGCGGGAATTTTCCATGTTAAAGATGACCTTTTCAGATTTATCGACACTATGGAAGATCATCAAAAAGTACTTATTTTTACTATAAACAGTGAAAATGATTTTAAAAATGTTTTACGCATCGAAACCTCAGGAATTCAAAAACTTTTGATGCAAATCGGAATTCCCGCTAATATGCTTGGTTTTTCTTACATAGTAACCGCATTAGAACTTATCGCACTTGATCCTGATTATTTAAACCACATTACAAAAGGGTTATATGTCGATGTTGCTAAAAAATGTTCGAGTACAGCCGCCCGGGTCGAACGAAACATTCGGCATGCAATTGAAATTGGATTTTTAAAAGGTGATTTAGAAGAGATTGAGAAAATTTTTCATTGCTCCTCTTATTCAGATAAAGGAGCTCCGACGAATTCTAAGTTCCTTGCGGAGGTTTATTATTATATGGTGAATAATGAATTGTAGTTTACTGTTCCATTCGGTAAGCAAATGGCTAAACAGACGAATCCATGAAATAAAATAATCCATATCTGCGACTAAAGCCACAGATATGGATTATTTTATTTCATGGATTCGTCTGTTTGTCCGTTATTTAATGAATTAAATCATCATTGTCTATGTTCCACAGAAGCAATCAGTTCTCCACCCTGTTCGTCAATGACAATCGTATCCTGTGGATATACCTCGCCGGAAAGTATCATTCTCGCAGCAAGGGTATCGACATGTTTTGTCAGATATCTCTTCAATGGACGTGCACCGTATGCCGGTTCGTATCCATGTTCGATAACATAACTCTTGGCAGCATCGGTAAGATGAATAGAAAGTTCCTTGTCTTCAAGACGTTTGTTGACATCGGCAAGCATAAGCTCAATAATGCCTCCGATATTGTCTTTGGTAAGAGGTTTAAACATGATAATCTCATCAAGACGATTCAAAAACTCTGGTCTAAAGTGGGAACGCAGGTCATTCATGACCATAGTTTCTGCATCGGTCTTGATGTTGCCATTTTCATCGATTCCTTCGAGCAGATACTGGGAACCGATATTGGAGGTCATGATTAATATCGTGTTCTTAAAGTCTACTGTTCTGCCCTGAGAATCGGTGATGTGCCCATCATCAAGTACCTGTAATAGCACATTAAATACATCGGGATGTGCCTTTTCTATTTCATCAAAAAGAACAACTGAGTATGGTTTTCTTCTGACGGCTTCGGTAAGCTGACCGCCCTCTTCATATCCTACATATCCTGGAGGCGCTCCGATCAGGCGAGATACGGAATATTTCTCCATATACTCACTCATATCAATACGAACCATGTTCTGTTCGTTATCAAACAGGCTTGCGGCAAGTGCTTTCGCAAGTTCTGTCTTACCTACACCAGTAGGTCCGAGGAACATAAAGGAACCGATTGGCTTTGTCGGATCTTTAATTCCTGCTTTCGAACGGATAATGGCTTCAGTAACCTTTTCCACACCTTCATCCTGACCGACAACTCGTTTATGGAGTTCCTTATCAAGATTCAATGTCTTATTTCTCTCACTCTCGGTAAGTTTTGCTACCGGAATACCCGTCCAGCGGCTGATGATCGTTGCGATTTCATCATCAGTTACAGATTCATGAACCATAGAAGATTCTCTCTTCTTTGCACTTTCTTCCGCTTCCTCTAACTGTCTTTGCAATTCTGGCAATTTACCATATTGTAATTCTGCTGCTTTATTTAAATCATAATTGCGCTGTGCAATCTGAATCTCATTATTTAAACTTTCGATTTCTTCCTTTAACTTGGAAACACGCTCTACTGCGGATTTCTCCTGATCCCAGGAAGCCTTTTTCGACTTAAATTCCTCACGTAATTCGGCGAGTTCCTTTTGCAGATTTTCAAGACGTTCTACACTAAGACGATCCGTTTCTTTCTTTAAGGCTGCTTCCTCGATTTCTAACTGCATAATCTTTCTCTGCACTTCATCAAGGTCGGCCGGAAGGGAATCTAATTCTGTCTTAATCATCGCACATGCTTCATCCACAAGGTCGATTGCCTTATCTGGGAGGAAACGGTCGGTAATATAACGGTTAGATAAAACAGCGGCACTTACTAAGGCACTGTCTGCAATCTTTACACCGTGATATACTTCGTAGCGGTCTTTTAATCCTCTCAAAATAGAAATCGTATCTTCTACCGTAGGTTCATCGACCATAACCGGCTGAAAACGACGCTCCAATGCGGCATCTTTTTCAATATACTGACGGTATTCATTCAGTGTTGTAGCACCGATACAGTGAAGTTCCCCTCTGGCAAGCATTGGCTTTAACAGGTTTCCGGCATCCATCGCACCGTCGGTCTTACCAGCACCAACAATCGTGTGCAGCTCATCAATGAATAAAAGAATCTGTCCATCGCTGGCTTTGATTTCTTCAAGAACTGCTTTTAAACGTTCCTCAAACTCACCACGATATTTCGCTCCTGCTACTAAAGAACCCATATCAAGGGCAAATAATTTCTTATCCTTTAAAGAATCTGGCACATCACCTTTCACGATACGCTGTGCAAGACCTTCAACAACAGCTGTTTTACCAACACCAGGTTCACCAATCAATACCGGGTTATTCTTTGTCTTTCTGGAAAGAATACGAACGACATTACGAATCTCGCTGTCTCGTCCGATAACCGGGTCAAGCTTCTGCTGTTTAGCTCTCTCTACAAGGTCATAACCATACTTCTCCAATGTCTCATAAGTGGCTTCTGGGTTATCACTGACAACCTTCTGGTTACCTCTTACTGTAGACAATGCCTGAAGAAAACGCTCTCTTGTAATTCCATATGCCTGAAACAATTTCTTAATCTCTGTATTCGGATACTTCATTAAAGAAAGGAAAAGATGCTCTACAGAAACATACTCATCTCCCATTGCCTTAGCTTCATCCTCCGCACTCACAAGTACCTGATTCAAAGACTTACTGATATAAGTCTGTCCACCGGAAACTTTTGGCTTCTTCTCAACTGCCTGCTGTACCTGTGACAGAAATGCTTCTTTATTCACTTCCATCTTTTCAATTAATTTTAAAATCAGGCTATCCTCAATCGTAAGCAGGCTATATAAAAAATGTTCCTGATCGATTTCCGGGCTGCCATACTGATAAGCCAGTTTCTCACAGTTATTTACTGCTTCTAATGACTTTTGCGTAAATTTATTTATATTCATATAAGTTCCTCCTAACCCGAAGATGCTTATTTGTTCTACACTTCGTATAACATATATATATCACTATCTGTTAGCCATGTCAATAGACGAGTGCTAATTTTTTGAGATTTTTTGGTGAAGCTTTGATTTTACGGGCTTCACAGGGATTTCTCACTTGCTTTCGCACTCGATTTTCTTGATTTGACCACATTTTTACGACAAGTCTTTGGAAAAATATATTCGTCTGATTTTCTTACCACATTTTACGACACAGTTTTATTGTGGGATAAGAATGTCATTAATGATTAACACACAGATTGCTGGAAATGCGTAATGCAATAGTAAAATATCACAAAAATCGAATGCAAATTTTGTAATGGGTTATGCGCTTAACCTTTGTAAATTCCACATTTATAATGTACCATATAATCATAATATTGCAGAAGAAGGGATGAAAAAGGATATTTTCTTATGATAAAAATGACATCTGATATCAAAGAAATTCCGGTATTTGCATCCATGTGGAATATGGATGGACTGATTCTGATTAGATTTTGTAAAGTTGATTATGAAAATCTTAGAAATCCGATATAATTGATTACCGCAAATTTATATTCTAATACCTTTTCCTGTTTGTTATCACCCAAGTGCCACATCCAGAATCATCATTAAACTAAACCCAACTGCAAAGAAAACCGTACCAATATCCGAGTGCTCTCCCTGCGACATTTCAGGGATTAGTTCTTCAACCACGACATAAAGCATAGCTCCTGCTGCAAAGCTCAGCAAATATGGTAATGCCGGGATTATCAGCTGTGCAGCAATAATTGTCAATACTGCGCCAATCGGTTCGACCACCCCTGAAAGTACACCACCTAAAAATGCCTTTCCCTTACTTTCTCCCTCTGCCCTAAGCGGCATGGATATAATTGCTCCTTCCGGGAAATTCTGAATAGCAATTCCAAGTGATAACGCAAGTGCACTTGTTGCTGTAATCTGTGCATTTCCAGCAAGAAATCCTGCATACATTACACCGACTGCCATACCTTCAGGGATGTTATGTAATGTAACTGCCAACACCATCATTGTAGTACGGCCAAGCCTGCTTTTCGGTCCCTCTGCCTGATCACTTCCAACATGAAGATGCGGAATCAAATGATCAAGTGTGAGTAAAAACAATATACCAATCCAGAACCCAGCAACTGCCGGAACAAATGACAAATCTCCCATCTTCTCCGATTGTTTCATGGCCGGAATTAGAAGACTCCAGATTGAAGCAGCAACCATTACACCTGCTGCAAATCCTGTAAGTGCACGTTGCACTGATTTGCTAAATGTTGTTCTCATAAAAAACACACATGCTGCACCCAGCGTTGTTCCAACAAATGGAATCAATATGCCAAAAAAAGTATTCATTCGCTTTTCACTTTCCTTTCTTTAAAACCGGAATAACTACTATTTTGTAGTCCTTCATACTATTTTTGATATTAGTTGAAACTAACCATTATGTATAAAAGAAACCATGCGAAAGTAAAACTGTAATTCCACACGGTTTTTTTCTGTCTTTTTAGTATATCACTTACGGAATGATATAACAACAGAATTCTTTTTCATTCTGCTATACCTCTGTTATTCTTTTCCCGGTCGCTGACACATCTGCTTACCATCACAGAATTTTCGGATTGTATCCATCAGTTCCGGTACATTTAATGGTTTTGACAGATGTGCATTCATCCCTGCCTCCATCGTCTTTTTTTTATCTTCTGCAAAAGCATTGGCTGTCATAGCTATAATCGGTATGCACGCTTTATCCTTATCTGGCAAATTTCTGATTGTCTGTGTTGCTTTATAACCGTCCATTTGCGGCATCTGGATATCCATGAAGATCATATCATATGTTCCTGCCGGCATTTTCAGTATTCTGTTCACACACTGAATACCATTCTCCACACGTTCTATCCTAAGACCGGCACGCTCAAGTATTGCCTCTGCAATCTCTGCATTTAAATCATTATCCTCCGCTAAAAGGATATTCCTGCCTTCAAGGATTTCATTTCCTGTTCCAGGCTCTTCAATATGCTTTTTTACATAATATCTTTCATCCGCTATCCTGTGTTTTAATGTAACTGTAAAGGTACTGCCCTTGCCAAGCTCACTCTCTACATCTATTGTTCCACCAAGCAGGTCAACATAATTCTTGACTATTGACATGCCCAGTCCGGTTCCTGCGATTTTGCTCTTTGTGGTGTTCTTCTCACGCGTGAATGCTTCGAAAATCTTTGTCAGATAATCCTGACTCATACCGATTCCGGTATCGCTGATTCTGATCCTCACTATCATGTATCCAGACTCATCACAAGGTAATTCATCTACATATACCATAACAGAACCACCTGCTGGAGTATATTTTATAGCATTGCTCAGGATATTGACCAATATTTCTTTTACCTTGGTAACATCTGTCAATACATGCTCATGCTCTACATTCATCGTGTAATGAAGCGAAATATTCTTTTTCCTTGCTTTCTCATCAAATACTGCAAACAAAGATTTCCAGACATCTTCAATCCGGCAGTAATTCTCATCAATCTCCATCCTTCCGCTCTCAATCCGGGCCATATCCAATACATTATTTATGATTGACAGAAGAAGATTTCCAGACTGCTGCAGTTTTTCCAGATGTTCCAAAACTTCAGGTATGTCTTTTCCATTTAGTTCATTCTCCATAAGCTGTGCATAACCCAGAATTACATTCATAGGAGTACGGATATCATGTGACATATTGTTAAGAAAACTGGTCTTTGCGAGACTGGCATCCTCTGCTTTTTTCAAAGCGATTTCCAGTTTCTCATTAAGTTTTTGTGTATCATTTGCAGCAAGCTTTGCGACAGCTTCTGCTTTCCTTGCCTTGCGTAAAAGTACGAGGATAATAACAATGATGCTGAGTGCAGAGAATCCTGTGGCGAGAAAAAAAGCAAGCATATTGTCTTTTACAAAGTCCAAAAATGTTACCTTATCTGCCGTACTATCATAGATAGCAAGTGCGCTTGTAAGCATGCCAGACGGCATGCCCTTTAAAGTTTTATTCAGGATCGACAAAAGAGTTTCCTCTCCACCTTTTACTGCAAAGCATGCCTCCATTGTTTTTGTAAGTGGAACACTCTTGAAATCTCGATTGTTATCATATACCATCGCCTGACTTGCTCCCATGAGAAAACAGTCTGCTTTTTCATTAGTAATCATTTCAGCAGCCTCCTCAAACGAATCATAATCCACAAGATTCCATTGTGGATAACTAAAGGTAAGCTGCTGTTTTAAAGCTTCTTTTTCCTTTGGCACAGCTACTGTATACCCATTACCCTCGTCAAAATTTTTCTCATCAGTTACTGCCATAAGATTGTAGGTCCAGGCTGTGTTTGTAAGTGCATAGCCTTTTTTTTCTGCAATATCAGGATTTCTGCCGGCATAAAAAATCATGTCAATTTCATGATTCTGCAGTGCCTGAAGCATTTCATCATAATCATCATAGTCCTGTATATTAAATTTCAGCGTCTGATTTCCCAGACAGTCTTTGGCATAGGAGACATATTCTGGTAGCATACCGGTAAGTTTTCCAGTTGTTTCGTCCATGGAAAAGATTGCCGGATCATTGTTCAAAAATCCCATCCGGATGTCACCATGTTCTTCCAGCCAGGATTTTTCTCCACCTGTAAGACTCTGATTATAATCAAGTGTAAAATATTTCTTATACATATCTGCCTTAAAAAAAGGACTATCCTGATCCAGCTGACACATAGCATAGTCCAGCTCCGTCTTGATATCGCTACGCTCTTTATTTATTGCAAAATATATACCTGATTTGCCAATAGTGGTAACAGATGATATTCCCTGTTCAGACCAGATGGATTCCTCCAGAGATACAAAAGCATCAATCTCATGATTCGCTAATTTCTTTTCGACATCATTATCATTATTCACATTTACATGCTCTGTATGTATACCATTTTTATTTTCCCATTCTGTCAGCATAATTTCTGGCTCTGTATCCATGAGCACACCTACACGTTTCCCGTCCATAAACTTAAAATCAGACATCCCAATATCCATATTCGATAAATCAGCATAAAGAATATATTTTTCCTCACCCATCGGTTCATCCGAAAAAAGCATCTTTTGTGCACGTTCATCGCTGTAAGAGATATCACCCATAATATCAATCTCACCATTTTCAAGCTTATCAAAACAGTCAGACCAGTCACATTTCACATACTCAAATTTCCATTCGGTATAACCTGCCAGAGCCTGCATGAGTTCGTAGCCATATCCTCGTCTTACACCGTTTTTGTCGACATAATTAAAGGTATCCTCAAATGAGCCGACACGAATGGTCTGTGCCTGTTTTTCATCATTATTCGTTTCAGCGGCCTGGCTGTGTACTGATAACATCATCCACATTCCCAGAACTAGCAATATACATACAAATAGTACGGCTGATTTTTTTCTACTTTTATCCATATTCCTTATTTCCTTTATCCGTGCGGATTTTCTGAAGTTCCAAACACCTGATCAAACACGCTCTAATCCAGCAGGTTGTTGTGTAAAGTACTGATTAACTCTTCTATAACTATCGGTTTGGATAAGAATCCATCCATGCCATATTCCAAGGCTTTCTTCCTGTCCTCATCAAAGGCATTAGCAGTCATGGCAAGGATGGTGATTCCCGACAGTGCCGGATCATCCAGCGCACGAATCTGACGGGTGGCCTCGTATCCATTCATTACCGGCATCTGCACATCCATCAGCACCAGATCATACTTACCTGGAGTCGAATTCTTAACTTTCTCCACTGCCTCTGCGCCATTTTCGGCAGTATCAACCAGAAATCCATATTCTTTCAGAATTTCCACCGCAATTTCACTGTTCAGTTCGTTATCTTCCACAAGTAGTATACATCTGCCTCTGAAATCTGAACCTGCTTCTGGAAGAATTGAATCTTCTACTTCAGCCTGACTCTGGCCGATAGCAGTCATCAAGGTATCTCTGATATCTGACATGAACAGCGGTTTCGCACAGAATGCAGTCACCCCTGCTGCTCTGGCTTCTGCCTCGATATCTGACCAATCATATGCGGTCAGGATAATGATCGGTGTATCATCACCAAGGCTGCGGATCTGACGGGTGACTTCAATACCATTCATATCTGGCAGACGCCAGTCAATGATATAAGCGTGGAACGCATCTCCTAGTTCCATAGACTGCCGTGCACGGAGAACAGCTTCCTTGCCGGAAAGTGTCCATTCCGAACGCATTCCGACCCTTACAAGCATTTTTGTCACACTGTCACAGGTATTAAAGTCATCATCTACAACCAGTGCCTTAAGCCCTTCCAGTTCTGCGATTTTCTCTATACGTTGGCGCTCAGACTGAATCCGTAATGGCAGACAGACAATAAATTCGGTACCTTTGCCCTGTTCTGTCTGAACCTCAATAGTTCCGCCCATCATATCCACAATATTCTTGGTGATTGCCATGCCAAGCCCTGTGCCCTGGGTTCTGCTCACAGTGGAAGTCCTCTCCCTCTCAAAAGGAGAAAAAATTTTCTGCACGAATTCCTGACTCATACCGATTCCGGTATCCTTTACCCGGATCTCATACAGCTTGCTGCCTTTTACTGCCTTCGGATACTGTTTCAGCCGGACAGAAACGGTTCCTCCTGCAGGTGTAAACTTAACCGCATTAGACAAAAGATTCAGCAGCACCTGGTTCAGCCGAGTCTTGTCACAGTAAACATCTTCATTTGTAACATCCATGACATCCATATAAAGTTCCAGCTGCTTCGCATGGATTTGCCCACTGATGATCGTCTTCAGATCATGAAGCACATCCGACAGACTGACCTCTGTCTCTTCCAGATGTATCTTTCCACTCTCAATCCGGCTCATATCCAATATATCATTGATCAATGAGAGCAGATGGTTACTGGAGGAAAGAATCTTACCCAGATAATCCTGGACTCTTTCCTGATTATCAATATTACTTACAGCCAGTGTGGTAAAACCGATAATCGCATTCATTGGTGTCCGGATATCGTGAGACATATTAGAAAGGAAAGTACTCTTTGCCTGGTTTGCTGTCTCCGCCGCATGTACCGCCTCAGAAAGTGCCTGGTTCATTTTCCAGTCAGAGGTACGATCCGACATAACCAGGATATATTTCTTTTTTCCGTTTACCTCACTGCCCATTACAATATTATGGAACCAGCGTTTTTCCCCTGTCTTCAGATGAACATATTCAAAATCCCATTCCCTCTGCTCATGAACCTGGATTTTCTCCATATAATTTTTCTCCGAATCTTCCTGTTCCTCTGGATGTAGTTTTCCCAGAATACAAATATCTTTACGAATCTGTTCTACCGTAATACCCAGCAGCTTTTCCGCATTTGGGCTGACGTAATCTGCCTGATATGTTTTTGCATCCAGCATCAGAAAAACGTCATCTACATTCATTGACAGCTTT
>ENA-OPRW01002222-OPRW01002222.1-human-gut-metagenome-genome-assembly--contig:-NODE-2222-length-10942-cov-11.497658_pt1 | contig 10942 bp, 10 predicted proteins | sample MGYA00241898_ERZ501890 | MGnify/ENA primary metagenome ERZ501890 (study PRJEB25962, sample SAMEA2042216) | human gut metagenome | biome: human gut; feature: human-associated habitat; material: faeces... | reverse complement strand
GCTGCTCCCGCGCAGCGGAAAGGATGAACAATGAAAATCCCTAAGACCCCTATCGCGTTCGATTACGACCTATGGACTACGGAGGACGGCAAGTGCATGGTGCGCGTGAAACGAACCGGCGAAGTTTCCGAGGTTGACCGCAAGGTTATGAGAATCCTTCGCGCAGAGGAAAAGCGGATCAGACGCTCGTATGGCTCTGACAACACCTCTGAGGATGAGGACGGCGCAGAGAAAATTTCTGATACCGTGCTGTCCCTTGACGCTATGCCGGAGGACGATGTGAAGTCCGCTGCATGGCTGGCAGACTCCCGCGACTGCATGGAGGAACTGATCACCGCCCTCAAAGAGAAGGAGCTTCTTTCCATTCTGACCGAGAAGCAGCGCGAATTGTATCTTGCGATGACCCGTGAAGGACTGACTCTTCGAGAGTTTGCCCGGAGGAAAGGCATTGGCATCAGAGCTGCATTTGACCTCAAAGCAGCGGTGCAGAAAAAATTTCAAAAAATTTTTTGAGCGGTACTCAACAAACGGCAAAAAGATGTCCGTTGTAAAGTGAAAGGGTCAATCAGACCACTTCACTGCTCCTTGAAAACTGAATAGTTCAGTGCTGCGGATCTTTCCGCTTCTGCGAAGCAACACAGCTTCCGACGCCAAGACCTCCCGCAAGGGAGTGAGCGACCTCCGGAGAGCTATAACAGTCGTGTGGTGCGGCTGCTTGCGACGATGCAGATGCCGGGTATAATGATACTTCCGTCTTTTCTTTGAATGGGCGGCTCGGAGCGATCCTCGGAGGGGTGAGAGTCCCATGATACCGATTGACCATTGGTAGTCCGCAGCATTCCCGGAACTGCAAAGTTCTTCTGGCAGGGGCGCGAGCTGCAAATATGCCGGACAATGAAACAAACCCAAAAGAAACTTACTATATAGTTTCAGGATGAAAACTATGTGGCAGGGTATCTTCACAAGATGCTCTGCCATATCCTTTTGTCCTGAATATTTCACGAAACAGGAGGTGCTTAGAATATGATGGGCATTGAAACAATGAAAAGCGTCAGTCCGAAAACGGTTGACCGAAGTACACTCGTTCAGAGAAGCAGCATCCGGCTTGATCCTGCGGCACCGCGAGAGGACAGGCTGAGGGAGTTCATCAAGCAAATCAGAAATCCCTATTGTTATCTGGACGGGAAAACTGTGGTGAAGATCAGCTTCGCCGTGACGGACACGACAATGGAAGATTGTCTGGAACACTATCTGAGAGGTCTCTGATTTATGAACAGTCTGAATCTTTTCACCCGGTTCTATGGACAAGCGATTGAGCCTGTGGTATAATGAAATCGGTCAAAAAAGAAGAATACGGATTAAGCTGCTTGCCCTGATGGTCATGTGGCGTTTTCGTGTTCCTCTTCATAAGAGTTGAAGCAAGCCTTCGTCTTTCTGATTTGATGTACCACACCAAACAGAAAAACGGAGGTTATTTTTATGCCAGACAAGGTTTACCGCACGGCGATCTACTGCCGTCTGTCCCGTGAAGATGGAGACAAAGTAGAAAGCAACTCCATCGCCAGCCAGAGAGCCATCTGCGAGGATTATATCGCAAGGCATGAGGATTTGGAGCTTGTCTGTGAGCCGTTTGTGGATGACGGTTACAGCGGCGTTTCCTTCAATCGTCCTCAGTTCAAAAAGCTGGAAGAGGCAATCCGCAAGGGTGCGCTTGACTGCATCGTGGTCAAGGATCTCAGCCGCTTCTCAAGAAACTACATCGACGGCGGGCGCTACATTGAAAAGATTTTCCCGCAGCTTGGCATTCGCTTCATCGCAATCAATGATGCGTATGACAGTCTGACCGGTGATCCGCAGTCCGACTCCTTTGTTATCCCGTTCAAAAACCTGATTAACGATTCTTACTGCAAGGACATCTCCATGAAAATCCGAAGCAGTTTGGAAGTCAAACAGAAAAGTGGTGAGTTCGTCGGCTCGTTCGCGCCTTACGGCTACATGAAATCGCCGGAGAACAAAAACCAGCTCATCGTGGATGAAGCGGTCAGCGAATATGTGCAGATGATCTTCTCCATGTACAAGGACGGGTTCTCCATTGGGCGCATTGCAAAGCGTCTGAACCAGATGGGCGTCCTGTCCCCGATGGAATACAAGCATTCCGCCGGTGTGAAGTTCGATACCGTCTTCAAAACCGGCGATACCGCAAAATGGACGTACAAAGCCGTCCAGCGTATTCTCACCAACGAGGTTTATATCGGCGTTCTGGCTCAAGGCAAGCGCGGCACTCCCAACTACAAAGTCCGCGTCGTGAAGAGCAAGGATGAATCCGAGTGGGTCAAGGTTGAGAACGCGCATGAAGCTCTTGTGTCCTACGAGGACTTCATGGCAGTCAAGGTCATGATGCAGCGGGATATGCGCTGCTCACCCGATCAAAACGAAGCACACCTGTTTTCCGGCTTCTTGTTCTGCGGAGACTGTCAGCAGCCAATGATCCGCAAGACCGTCCCGTCGAAGACGAAAAAGTATATCTACTACGTCTGCTCCACCAATAAGCACAGCCGGACGTGCAGCCCGCATAGCATCGCCGCAAAAGAGGTTGAAGAGAAGGTCTTCCGTGCCATTCATGACCAGATTGAACTTGTCATCAATCTGGAACACGCGCTTGCGATGATAGAACGGCTTCCGTCTCAGAGCCGTAAGGCTTTCAATTACGAAGCTCAGATCGCCAAAATCGAGGAAGAGATTGAACGGTACCAAAAGCTCAAGCTGGGGCTTTACGAGAACTTCATCGGCGGCGTCATTGATAAATCGGAATACTTCGAGTTCCGCAACAGCTACACCAAAACCATTGAGAACAAGCAGGACGCGCTTCTGCGGGTCAAAAAAGAAATGAAGCAGACGGTGACAACCGGCACGACTGAACGGAACTGGGTAACGCTTTTTAAGCAGTATGAAAACGTCGAAGAGCTGAACCGCCGTGTGCTGATGTCCCTTGTTGACCGCATTCTGATTCACGAAAACCATGCAATCGAAATCGTCTTCAAATACAAGGACGAATACCAGCAGACGCTTGAATACGTTCTCGGCTATGCCGACGAACTGGATATTGCCGTATAAAGGAGGGATGAGCAAATGGCAAGAAAAAGCAGAAAGCAAATTGCAGTCGAAGAGCCGGTTGTTGAATCTGTCTCTTCCGAGGTCTTCTCAACAGCCATCTATGCCCGTCTTTCCGTTGAAAACAGCGGCAAGTCTGAAAAGGTGGATGTCATCGCAAATCAGATTGAGATTTGCAAGTCCTACATTGCAGAGCGTCCCTACCTGAATCTGATAGATACCTATGTTGACAACGGGCGAACGGGTACGGTTTTTGATAGACCGGAGTTCAACCGTCTGATGAACGACATCCGCACCGGCAGGATCAAGTGCCTTGTGGTTCGTGATCTCAGCCGGTTCGGGCGTGACTACATCGAGGCAGGAACCTATCTGGAACGGGTCTTTCCGCAGATCGGGCTTCGGTTTATCGCTATCAAAGAGAACTACGACAACTTTGATACGGACGGCTCCGGCGAAAGCCTCATTATCCCTCTGCAAAACATGATCAACACACTCTACTCGAAGGACATCTCCCGCAAGGTTTCTACCGCGCTCAAGGCACAGATGGAAAACGGAGAGTTCAAGAAGCGCAATCTCCCGTATGGGTATCGCTGGGATGAAGAACACAGCAATATGGTCTTCGATGAGGAAACCGCACCGATTGTCCGGAAGATTTTCCAATGGAAGATTGAAGGGCTGTCCCTTCCTGCGATTGCAGACCGGCTTGATGCAATGAACGCGCCCAATCCGGAGTTTCAGAAGTATCAGGTCGGCGTCCGCACAGGCAATGCTACGGCAAAGAAGATTTGGAACAAATCTTCACTGACTACCATTCTGGATAATCCCCATTACGTCGGAGATACCGTTCTCGGACGGACGCTGAACGCCATCTACAAGGGCGTCAAGAATCAGCACATTGACCGTGAGGAATGGATTGTTTTTCCCAATACTCACGAGGCGATTATCTCCCGTGAGGACTTCCAGAAGGTACGAGAAATGCGGAACGCTGCTGCAAGGACAAGGGTTGAGAAGATGGAGCGCACGGAAGAAATCCGCGCTACGTTGATCAATCTCTTTGAAGACAAAATCGTCTGCGCAGACTGCGGCAAAAAGCTCTACTTCCATCGCAAGCGCGTTGACAAGCGCAAGGACGGCGCATGGTACGCCTTCTATGAGTGCAGTTCATCCGTCAAGCGCGGCAACCTCTGTACGCCGCACTATACGCGGCAGGATAAGCTCGAAGCCGATGTGCTTGCGGCGATCCAGCTGCAAGTCAAGGCGGCTCTCAATTACGACAAGCTGCTTGCCAAACTGAGAAACAGTGAAGGCGAACGCAGCATCCGCGATCAGCAGAATGCGCTCATCACAAGCCTGAATCTGAAACTCAGCGGCATCTCCAAGAAGCGTACTCGGCTCTATGAGGACTTCACAGAAGGCATTCTCGATGAAGAGGAATACGTCTTTGCCAAGAAAGCCTACGATGAGCAGTATGCTAACCTTTCCCGGCGGTTGGATGAAGCGGTTCAGCGGAAGGTAAAGTTTGCCGAGGCAATGTCCGAGGGCAACAAGTGGCTCACGCTGATGAAATCCGTCAGCGGTGCAACGATGCTCTCTCAGGAGTTAGTTGACGAGTCCGTAGAGCTTGTGAAAGTCCATGAGGACGGCTCAATCGAGCTGGTCATGAAATACGGCGATATTTACGCTCTGACCGTTCAGAGTATCAAGGAAGTACAGGAGGCGATGTAAATGAGCAAGGAATACAACATCGGCATCTACATCCGCCTCTCAATGGCTGATGAAGATACCGGCTATGGCAGCAAGGCGGAAAGTGACAGCATCGGCAACCAGCGTATGCTCATCAATCGCTTTCTCGACAATCATCCGGAGTTGTCTCACTGTCAGCGGTCTGAGTTTGCGGATGACGGTTATACCGGCACGAACTTTCACCGTCCTCAGTTCACGCAGATGATGGAGAAGGTCAAGCGCGGCGAAATCGATCTGATCTGCGTCAAAGACTTTTCCCGCTTTTCTCGTGACTACATTGAAACGGGAAACTATCTGGAATGCACTTTTCCATTCATGGGCGTCCGCTTTATTTCCATCAACGACGGCTATGACAGTGACGATTACAAAGGCACAACGGGCGGTCTGGAAGTGGTTATGCGCAGCATCATCTACGCCGCATACAGCAAAGACCTTTCCGTAAAGACCACATCGGCAAAAATCCAGATGATGAAGCAAGGCAAGTATGTCGGTGGCTACGCTCCATACGGCTACGTCCTGCATCCCACCATTCGGAACAAACTTGCCGTAGACCCGGAGGCGGCTGATGTGATCCGTCGTATCTTCCGCGAGGCTCTGGAAGGCAGCAACACCTCTCAGATTGCCCGCAGCCTGAATGATGACGGCATCCCGACGCCGGGGCAATACTTCAAGAACAAGCATCCCGACAAGAAGAAGTTCAGTAACATGAGCGAGAAAATCAGTTGGGAAACCGTGATGGTCTATAACATTCTCAAGAACCTTGTTTACACCGGAACACTGGTCAGCCGCAAAATGAAGTCCTGCGGTGTCGGCTCAAAAAAGCGTGTTGTCAATGAGCCGATTATCGTAGAAGGAACGCATGAAGCGATTATCAGCAAGGAAGACTTTGAGCTTGCTCAGAAGGTCATTCGAGGCGGAGGACGGAATCCCACGCGCAAGCAGCATGACTATCCGCTCAAGGGACTCGTCCGCTGCGGTAACTGTAAACGTGCTATGACACGCCGAAAGAACAAGACTGGCATTCGATACTTCCAGTGCATTCACTCGGTCAACAACGGAAACACAGATTGTCCGGTTGGCAGGAGCTTTCCGGAAATGGATATTGAGAAGGTTGTCTTCCATGCTCTTACTCAGTTTCTTGCTTTGGCACAGAAGGAATCAGTCCAAAATCGAGAGGTCGGTGATCTACGGAAATCTGCCATCAAGGAATGCGCTGATAAAATCCGGATTCTTCAAAAGCAGAACGAGCAGCACAAGGCGTCCAAGCTGAGGCTCTACGAAAAGTACGCAGCCGGAAGTATCACGAAGGAAGCGTACATTCAGCAAAAGGCGGCAACGGACACGAAAATTGCTGAAAACGATGAAGCAATCCAGCGCAGTCACGAACGGATGAAGGAGCTTGACTCCGAGACCTCCTGTTCGGATGAAAAGCTGGATGCTGTCTGCGATCAGTACGCCGACTGCAAAGCTCTGACCTATGAGCTGACCCACGCATTCATTTCTGCGGTCTACATTTACGATCTCGACAACATAGAAATCGTCTGGAAGTTCAAGGACTTCCTCACTACATTAGAAGGAGAAGCCAAATGAAAGTATTTCTTTATATCCGCGTTGCCTGTGCGGATCAGCTTGCGGCAGCAAACCAGCGGGAAGAGCTGGAACGCTATGCGAAGGACAAAGGCTATGAGGTGGCTGCTGCTGTGGCGGCAGACGGCATCTCCGGCGTCCATACGGAAGGTATCATGAACTTCCTGCTGAACGAAGCCAAATGTCAAGGCATCGGCACGATCCTCGCCCGCGACACCTCGCGGATCAGCCGGGACGCTTCCTCTTTCATGAGGTTTGAGCGAAAGTTCAAGGAGAATGGCATCCGGTTTGAGTATCTGTCCAAGCCTGACAACGAGTTTCCGGTCACTCCGATGATGGAGGCATTTGAAGCGGCATACAAGAATCGCCGCGCAAAGAACGGCAAAAGAGCATAGAGAAAACGCAAGCCGTTCACGGGTGGTTGTCCACCTATGAACGGCTTGTAAATTCTCAAAAATTTTTTAGTCCCTACTTGACACAAGAAGACCTTTCCCGCTTGGGCCGCAACTATATTGAGACGGGCCGTTTTTTGGAACGGATTTGTCCAAAGCTGGGTATCCGCTTCATCTCGGTGAACGATAACTATGATACGGCGGAGATCAAATCACAGGACGAATTTGCCGCGTCTCTGAAAAATATCGTAAATGACTACTATGCAAAAGATATTTCCCTGAAATCTGGCAGCGCCTTAAAAGCCAAACGGCAAAGAGGAGAATATATCGGTAGCTATGCCCCTCACGGCTATCTGAAAGACCCCTCAAACAAAAACCACCTGATTATCAACCCTGAAACCGCGCCGGTCATCCAGCAGATTTATCAATGGCGCGCCGAAGGGCTCGGATACGGGACAATCACACGAATGCTCAATGAGCGTGGTATTCCATCGCCGGGCCGCTATCGGTTTGAACACGGGATTGTTACCAATAACAACAAAAAAGGCAGCTCTCTTCTGTGGAATCGCCATGCACTCACCGATATTCTCCGCAACATTGTCTATATCGGACACTTGGCTCAAGGAAAATGTACGGCAAGTCTGGCCCGCGGCATACCCGTCCATCGCACACCGGAGTCTGAATGGGATATTGCCTACCATACGCATGATCCGATTATTACCGAGGAGCTTTTCAATCAGGTACAAGAAATCAACCGTTCGCGGGCAGATGCCTATAATGCCAATTATGGAGCCTGCAGCCACCTCCCCAAGGGTGATAACCCCTATCGGGAAAGACTGGTCTGTGCGGACTGCGGGACACAAATGAAGCTATATCGCAATCTAAGCAAAAACCATAAAAAGGCCTACTTCACTTATATCTGCCCCACCTACGAGGAACATCAGGAACTGCGATGCACCAAAAAGACGATACGCAGTAACGCTTTAGATGCCATGGTGTTAAAGACACTGAAAATACAGATGGAGCTCTTTTGCGATGCGCAACAAGTGCTGGAGCGGCTATCAAAGAAACAACCGAAGTTCCCTGCCCATACCGAAGAAAATGAATTGCAGCAGCTCGAACAGCAAGTTAAGCGGAAACAAGGGTATGCGACATCGCTTTATGCCGATTATCGGACGGGGCTTCTGACGCGGGAGGAATACACATTTGCCCGTGGCAAATACCAGGAAGAAGTAGCTGCCTTACAGGGGCGGATCAGCCAGCTCCAAGAGCGGCTTACCCTTACAAGCCAAGTGTCGGATTGTGCTAAAAGCTGGATGGCTCTGATTGAACAATACAAAAGTGCTGAAATCGTGTCCAGAGAATTGGTCACAGCATTTATCAGTGAGATCCGGCTGTCCGCTGACGGCTCCATCAAAGTCTCGTTCTTGTTCCAGGATGAATTATCTCGCATCCGGGCGCACTGCAAGGCTGTGGAAAGCGAGGTGGCATAGCATGACGGATACGCCTGCCGCTTACCTGCGGACTTCCCTGGAGGACTTTAACCGTGCTCATGGCCTTGCCGACCAAAGCCAGTCTATTAGCAACCAGCGGAAGGTAATTTTAGAATATGTTCAGCATAATCCAGAGTTTTCTGAAGTTCAAATCAGAGAGTTCATCGACGATGGGCTGACAGGTACCAACACGGACCGGCCGCAGTTTCAGGCGATGATCGAAGCTGCACGGCGCGGTGAGGTCAAGTGTATCATCGTCAAAGACCTTTCTCGATTTGGCAGAAACTATCTGGATGTGGGCGACTATCTGGAGCACATCTTCCCCTTTTTGGGGGTCAGGGTCATCGCGGTCAACGATGGCTATGACAGCAAACAGTATGAGGGCAAAACCGGCGGGATGGATATTGCCTTTCGCAATTTCATGTACGAAAATTACAGCCGAGATCTTTCCATCAAGGTCCGTTCCGCAATGCACTCCCGCATGAAAAAGGGGCGGTTTGTCAATCATGTTCCCTACGGTTATCAAAAAGCCCCGGGTGACAAGCATTTAATGGTGCCTGATCCAAACACAGCCCCCATTGTCCGCGAGATTTTCCAATCAATCATCAGGGGCAAAAGCACCTCTCAAATCGCAAAGGAATTGAACACCCGCGGTGTGCTTACGCCACTGGCCTATAAACAGCACCGTTTGAAGCCAGCGTGCCAAAATCGGGAGTTGATGTGGTCGCATATCACTGTGCTGAACATCTTAAAAAACGATAAATATACCGGGGTGATGACCAATCACACACGAGAGAGCCGGTATATGCGCGACAAAAACCAGCGCCGGGTCCCCCGCGAAGAATGGATCATCACCGAAAATACGCACGAAGCCCTTGTAACGAAAGAAGAATTTGACGCCGCCCACGCCATGATAAGGGAGGTAAAAAGACCCGAGCGAAAATCTCCCCCCGCCTGTGATACAGTGTTCTATTGCGGGCATTGTGGCAGGAAATTGAGGAAGTCTCATGGCCTTGATACCTATTTCGCGTGTGACACCCAGTTATACCAGGAAAACGCCACCTGCTCAAATATCCGATGGAGCAAAACAGATTTAGAGGCCGTCATGCTGCCGGTCTATAAGGCCCAGTTGTATTTGCTCGGAGAGCGGGCAAAAGAGCTGGCGCTTCAAGGCGACGGCCACCCAAATGAAAACTGGCCAGAGATGGTAGGAAAAATTGATCGTGAGATTGCCGCTTGCCAAGCGCAAAAAGTCCAATACTACGAAGCATACCGCAACGGCGACTTAGATCGGGGGGCTTTTGTAGAACAAAAGGCCGCCCTGGCCATAAGAATTGAACACCTCCAAGGCGAGCGCACGGAAATTGAACTGAAGCGCCAGGCACAACGGACACAGATTGAGGCGCGAGAGTCTGCCAAGCGGGAGCTGTCCCAATACCTTTATGCCACACATCTGGATGGGGCGCTCCTGACGGAGAGTATGTACCAAGCGATTGACCGCGTAAAAGTTTTTAGCAATGAGCGTATTGAAATCCGATGGAAGTTTGAAGACCTGTTTGCGGGACAAGGTTACCGAGAAAGGAAAGCTGTATGAGGGTCGCATTATATATACGAATTGCAAACGACAACACCGGGGATGCGATTTCGTATCAAGAGCAGGAATTGAGGCGCTGGTCAAACGAGCACGGGCATGAGGTTGTAGAGGTTTTCAAGGATAATGCCCCAGGAGTTCTTGCGGAATGTTTTGAACTTCAAAGGCTGCTCGCCCAGCTGGATGCTCACACCTTTGATGGCGTTGTCGTTCGTGGATTGAATAGGCTGGCGAGGAGCTATTACGATTTCCCACAGCTTGCTGATAAGTTTCAGAAAGCCGGAGTTAAAATCATCGTCCCCTATGATACCGACGATGCCTTTGCGGAGTGTGAGACGGGTTTCCATATTTTGAATGCGCTAAAGGCAACCTGGGAACGCGCATGAAGGTAGCGCAAAAATCAAGCAGGAAGCAGCGGTGCAGCGCACCAAAAATTTTATGTTTTACTTGACACATTAGGACGATCTCGGGCGCGTGGTCATTCCCAAGGAAATCCGCAGAACCATGCGTATCCGCGAGGGCGACCCCCTGGAGATCTATACCGACAAGGACGGCGGCGTCATCTTCAAAAAGTATTCCCTGATGGGCGGCCTGGGCGACTTCGCCGGCCAGATGTGCGAGACTCTGAACAAGACCACCGGCGAGATCGCCGTGATCACCGACCGGGATGCCTGCATCGCCGTGGCCCGCCGGGAGCTGACGGACAAGCGGATCTCCTCTGAGCTGGAGCAGATTATGGAGGGCCGCCAGATTTATCAGTACCAGGCAGGCGACAAGGCGGTGCCTGTAACCGACGACGGAAGCAAGTATCTCGTGGCCTGCGCCGCCCCCATTCTGTCCGAGGGCGACGTACTGGGCTGTGTGCTCTTTGTGGGCACGGAGGGCGAATTGGCCAGCAGTGAAACCGACTATAAGCTGGCCCAGACCATCGCCGGGTTCCTGGGCCGGCACATGGAATCCTGATTCCAATGATGATAGGGGGCATCCCTGTTCGGATGCCCCCTATCATTCCAAAAAGACCGCAT
>ENA-OPRW01002220-OPRW01002220.1-human-gut-metagenome-genome-assembly--contig:-NODE-2220-length-10945-cov-2.718641_pt1 | contig 10945 bp, 10 predicted proteins | sample MGYA00241898_ERZ501890 | MGnify/ENA primary metagenome ERZ501890 (study PRJEB25962, sample SAMEA2042216) | human gut metagenome | biome: human gut; feature: human-associated habitat; material: faeces... | reverse complement strand
TATTTTACCATACATTATCCTCAAAATATATAGTAGAGATTTAATTTATTCTATAGTAGTTCCCTTATCATCATCCATTTTCTTATTTATACTGCCGATTTCATTAAAATCTCCAATTGTAAAATCACTCACTCGCGGAACCTCACGGAACTGGCACTCATAACAAGACGGACGGACGTTGTAATGTCTAAAGAAAAGATTTGCATGCACCCTTGTATCATACTTTTGATCCATACTTTTCCCATTCTCAAAAAACACTCGAACATTTGGTGTAGCATAACCATAATGCTTATCTCTAAATGAAACATGTCGCACTTGACTATGATATTTATCATTCAAATAATCAATCCATTCCGCGAAGAGCCTCGGAGATGAAACACCTAAACACAATAAATCAATCGTGTATAGATTTTTGTTATCACCAATAAATGCTTTTAGCCCATGAACTTGACAAGGAGTTCCGACAAATAAGACTAATCTCTCCACTATATTGGATTTTATGTCAACAAAAATATTTCTCAGATCACTTTGAACATATTTTGAACCGCGAAGTTTATTTAACCCTCTAATGCTATCACATTTTTCATGACAAACTGTCATTTCCGCATTGTAGCCAACTGCATATACAATGCCACCATTATTAATAATGTACTCTGCAATTAGTGAAAAGGCACCTCCGGCCGTACTATCCATTCTTACATTTTGATTTGAATTTTGAAATGCCATATATGTGCTGCTATTCGTGGACACTCTGTCATTCAAGTGTCCAAATGGACACACTTGGTCACAAATCCCACAATTAACACATAAATCCTTATGGACCACTGGATACAGAAATCCTTCTTCATCATATTGCATCGTTATACAATTTTTGGGGCAGCTACTTGCACACGCTGTACAGCCGCAACATTTTGCTTTATCAGATACCTGTATCATTCTTCTTATCCTCTTTCAACCAATATACTAAAGATTATATTTTTCTCTACTAAAATCAACCCATGCTTTTTCTGTACGTTCTGCTAGCGACAGCGAAGAATACTCTCTACTATACGCTACTCTGTTCTTTTTTAATTCATCGAAAGACCCAATGACCCTTGCTGGCACCCCACAATAACTCCAGCTGGGACATCTTTATTCACCACACTTCCTGCTGCAACAATAGCATTCGGTCCAATAGATACATTTGGCAATATTCTGCTACCTGCGCCTATAAATACATTATCATGAACTTCAATACATCCAATATACTCTGTAAACTCTCGCTTTCCTGCAATTCCATCAAATACCCAATGGATAATATCATGCATTGTGAATTCTACATCTGCTGCAATTGCAACGTTATTATGAATTTTTAATCTTTTTCCATCTGTTGGATATTTTCTTGGCTGCCAATGTACATGTTCACCTAAATATGCCAATTTATCTTTCTTTTTTAACCAAGCTACTCTTTGTTGCGCTGTTGGAATCATATAAAAGAAAACTCTTTCCAAAAACTCGAATTTCGCCTTTTTTAAATATGATTTGTTGACAGTCAATGAATTATCTGAATATTTTTCCATGTTTTTCTCCCGAATTCTGCTCGTTTACATTTTCAACGCTGTTGCCAAATACTCCAAGGAAGCTTCCCGAAGATTTAGTAGCTTTTCTTCAACAACTTTGTAATGAATGTCTTTTTCAACATCCGTAACATTACCATTAAATCGCCTCTCACTCAGCCCAAGCAGTGTACAAAGGCTGTCAATTCGGCTATTTCGAGAGTTCACACCAGCTGTGAAGCGATTGAATGTCATGAACTTTTTATGGTGCAAGATACTAAACACTGATCCATGAAACGAGTCCGTTAATATATATTCCGCATGACGAATTAAATTGACAAAATCTGCAGCATCCATGTCAAACATTTGAATATCACCAAACTGCTGATCTTTCTCAACAAAATTATCCAGGAACGGACAAGTCACTAATTTCAATCCTGTCTTTTTCTTAAACTCATTTGCTGCTTTTCGATGCTCTTCATTCGTTCCAAGGAAATAACAAAATACATATGGTTCTTCTATGATCTTCCGCTTAGGGATCATTTGTTCCCATCCTTTAGCATCAAATAACAACGTCGGGTCACAGACCACACTTGCCTTTTTGCCTGTCAATTCTTGAATAATTTTTTGTCCAGCCAATTCTCGCGTACTAAGATGCTGGAAGCGATTCAGATATTTTGCAGTAGCCTTTTTTTGTTTATTTGGAATTTGGCTAACACCAAAGCTCGTAGCATAAGCTATCTTGGGCTTGTTATCTGGCGCAAATTCAAGTGTATAGAAATGACTTCCAAGATTGTTAGGAAGCCATAGCTGGTCACTTCCGCAAAGAAATATGTCGTAATTCTTTGCGGACTCCCTTACAAGATTTTCCCATCCAGCATACGGCTTAGAAAGATTTTTAAAATACTTTTTTACAAACCCATTGAATCTGTCATTTCGAACCGAGACATTCTTCGCAATATCCGGATATTTTTCAATTTGTTTTCTTTTATTTTTTGAGTGCAATTTTGCTTTGATAAAAGACACATTAAGAAGTCTCGGAATCGTCTGTAATACAAAGGTCGGTGTCAGTTTCTTTTTATATCGAATAATTTCCGATTCATATCCTAAATCTTCAACTTTTTTTATCGTTGCCAGAACTTGGAGCTGACTTCCAAAATTTTTAGTATCATAGCATACTGCCAGTCCCACTTTTTTCATTTCAATTCCCCTTTATTCTTCTTTCAAAACATTTTCATAATATTTTGAAAGTTGATTATGCATCACACCCATACTAAATTGATTCTGTATCTTAGCAATATTAGCTATCGACATTTTTTTTATTATCTCAATGTCTTGTGAGCACTCTACTAATGCTTCAGAAAGAGCTTTTACATCGCCCGCTTCAACCAGAATACCATTTTCTTTATTAATAACTTCAGGAATCGCCCCAACGGTAGTACTTACAATTGCTTTTCCGCAAGCCATTCCTTCTAAAATCGACATAGGAAGTCCTTCATTATAGGACGGCAGCACCACCGTTGAAACTGAACTCAGCAGCTCAAGTTTTTTATCAAAATCAGCCCAACCCACTACCTCAATGTTCTTTTCAAGCTTTCTGGTTTTAACTAAATCTTTTACCTTTTCTATATCACCGTCACCTGCAAGATAACATTTAATATTTGGAACGCTCTTGCGAGCAATATCAATTGCATCTATTAAATCGTATGTTCCTTTTCTTTGTCCTAAGCGGCCAAGCGTAACAAATGCATTTTGATGCAAAGCAGGTTCACAAATTGCAGGAGCAAGCCGTTCCATGTCGATGCCGTTTTCCAAAACGCAACAGTTGCTCAATCCGAATCTTTTATCAAATTTGTCTTTCCAATCTTGAGAGAGTGCTATAACCATATCGGCTTTCTTAAGTATTTCCACCACTCGCCTTTTCCTTTTTTTTGTAATTCCATCATAAAAGACAAGGTATTGAGCTCCATGAATATGTAGAATAACCTTTTTATTCCATCTTTTAATTACATCTACATAATATCCTTTTCGGAAAGTGCTTCCATGAGATGCAACATGTATATGATACAAATCATAATTTCTTTTTGTTAGGTAGAATTTTATAAAGGCATATATCGAAAAAAGAAATCTTGTTACTTTATTTCCGTCAATAAATGATTCATAAATATCTATATCAAACTGTTCGTTTAGCTTTTTATCTTTTTCTATTTCTTCGATAACTGTTGCCATTCCGCCTTTCGATCTAGTGGGACTGGGCCCAATTACCAATACTCTCATTGAACTTTTCCACCTTTCCACAGTGACTATATTACATTTTAATCTTTTAATTTTGTTAATTATTGCCTTGCCAAATTATCACATAATCAAGTTATTTCGTAGGCAATTTCAAATACTCTCCAAATTTATAATCATACTCTCGTGGATAAAAAGGATCAAATCCGGCTCCACCCGTAAATGTAATTTCACCAAAATAAATTTTATTTTTTACAATATAAAAATCGACTCGCGCCAAATTAAAATTTCTAGATAGTTTTCTGGCATAAGAATACAGTTCTTCTAAACATTCTGGTTTCGGAAGCACCTGATTCGTATTTGGATGTTTCCATCTTACGCCGTGCATTATATTCCAATTCAAATCATATAAATCCGTTTTATGCCCACTAAATCTATCAGAATCCACTCTAACTACTACTGGTTCTCCATTGCAACATACAACTTTATAATCTCGAAGCTGCTTTCCATCATCACTCTCTAAAAATTCTTCAATAACTACTCTTGGTTTTTCTGCCCCATAGAACCATTCGCCATAACAAGGCAGAAATTTGGCTTTAAGCCATTTCAAACACTTTGCAATAGTTTCTTCTCTGTTAAGTTTATTCTTATCTGTACAGATTATATTAAATGTTGAGCCATGGGTTACTTTAATTACAAATTTATCCGGCAAATCATCAAAAGGGATTTCTCTGGGATTTGTCCCCTCCCATAGCAGTTTAACAAGTAGCTCTTCACATCCCTGTTCTTTAATGTACTCTCTTACCAGATATTTATCGCAACATTTTGGCATTAAAGGATTGTGATCGTACAATTTAATCCATTGGATTTTCTCATTAAGGGATTTCGGGTTTTTCAGATTTAGTCTATATCCCTGTTTCAAGAAAAACATCAGCTTTAGTTCTAATTCTGGCGACATACTATAAAGCAGATTAAACGGTGCTAGAATAATATTTTTTGTTATGTTATTCATATTTAGCCTTTCTTATTCTCTATGAATTTATCAATGCTACTTATAATTCTTTGTGTGTTACTCACATATTCCTTATATGTATTTTTTTTCACTGTTTCTAATGCATCACCGATTTTTTCAGCATCATCACACTCACAAATCAACTGAAGTTCTTCAAACTGCCCCACCAACTGAAGCTGATGGTCATCTGCTCTCCATATTTCGCACGTCGAGGAACAGCTATAACCTTCTTCCCCTTTTTTACAGCTCCAATAATGGCACCAGTACCTCCATGAGTTATGACAATTTCTGCCTTACTCATTTCTGCGCTGAACTCATCTCTATCTAAAAACTTCTTATAATTGAAGTTCTTCGGAAGGTAATCGCTGTAGCCTATTTGTGCAAACACATCCTCTGCATCAACTGTTCCTTTTTCACACAGTTCATCAACTGCCTTCAGTAATCTATTAAACTGAAATTTCTGTGATCCGAGTGTTATAAAAATCTTATTTCCCATTTAATAGATTCCTCCTAAATATATGGCTTTAGAATAAACTTTTAGCATTGGCTTCCACTGAACATAAAACTGATCTGCAAATTTATAAAGCAGTTTTCCGGTTTCTGTCGGAGAAGTGACTTTTGCAAACGACTCTATGTAAATCAGTTTCTTGCCCATAAGTTTAGAAATCAAACATATTGGTATCATTGCAAGAACACCTGTACAGATAACCACATCAGGCTTTTCCTTTCTGTAAATTCCAACCGATTTCCAAGCATTTTGAATCATCCGCCATATAAAATCTTTTTCTCGACGGTTAACCTGTTTCATGTAATATGTCTTTTCACCTTTTGCCTCCGCACTATAGTCTGTTTTTTCAGTAATTACAAAACTATCATATTTTTCCATCAAAGGTTTTAACATCATAAGTTGCTCATAATGTCCACCAGATGAAGCTGCAAAGCATATTTTGATGTTTTTCTTTTCATCCATTTCTCTACCACCCCACACTTGTTAATCTCTCTGAAAAATATCTCTGGTATACACTTTTTCTTTCACATCATCCAAACACTTATCATAGCGGTTTGCGATGATGGCGTTGCTCATATCCTTGAACTTGGTCAAATCATTGACCACAAGGCTACCAAAGAAAGTATCTCCATCCTTCAGAGTTGGCTCATAGATAACCACGGTTGCACCTTTAGCCTTAATTCGCTTCATAACCCCCTGAATGGAACTCTGACGGAAGTTATCAGAATTCGACTTCATAGTCAGACGGTACACACCGATAGTAACAGACTTTTCATGCTTCTCATCATACTCATTGTCATCATCATAGCCGTAATATCCAGCCAGTTTCAGAACACGATCTGCGATAAAATCCTTACGAGTACGGTTACTCTCCACAATAGCTTCGATCAAATTCTCCGGCACATCGGCATAATTTGCCAGCAGCTGTTTAGTGTCCTTAGGGAGGCAATACCCACCATATCCAAAGCTAGGATTGTTGTAGTGGCTACCAATACGAGGATCAAGGCATACACCGTTGATAATCTGCTGGGTATTCAGTCCTTTGCTCTCCGCATAGGTGTCCAGCTCGTTGAAGTAAGCCACGCGCAGTGCCAGATAGGTATTGGCAAACAGTTTAACTGCTTCTGCCTCAGTGAAGCCCATAAACAGTGTGTCGATGTTTTCCTTAATTGCACCCTCCTGCAGCAGACCAGCAAACTCATGAGCAGCCTCAACCAAACGCTCATCATTTAAGTCAGTACCAACAATGATACGAGAAGGATACAGATTATCATAAAGAGCCTTGGATTCTCGCAGGAACTCCGGGCTGAAAATGATGTTCTTGCTATCGAACTTCTTACGCACAGAAGCGGTGTAACCAACAGGAATCGTAGACTTAATGACCATAATGGCATTCGGGTTATATTCCATCACCAATTTGATTACAGCTTCGACCGCAGATGTGTCAAAGTGCTGAGTATGACTGTCATAGTTTGTGGGTGCAGCTATTACAACAAAATCCGCATCGGCGTATGCTGTCTTCGCATCCAGTGTTGCGTTCAGATTCAATTCTTTATCCGCGAGATACTTCTCAATATAATCATCCTGGATCGGAGACTTGCGATTGTTAATCAGATCAACCTTCTCCGGTACAATATCAACTGCAGTTACCTGATGATGCTGACTCAGCAAGGTTGCAATCGACAGACCAACGTAACCAGTGCCAGCAACAGCGATTTTGTAATTCTTCATAGTATTTACTCCTCCGGTCTTCTTCGGACCCAATTCCCTCAAAAGGTGTTTTTATCTATGTACACATCCCGAAGGATGGTATTTCTTGCTATCGTATTCTCTTACTCCTCAACCTACTTCACAGCACAACAACAAGCCTATATACAGATTGCAGTAACAATCTATACGCAGGCTTGTCCTCGTACCTCCTTATTTTGTTTTCTGCTCTATCAGCTTTCGCTGTGGTGGGTTAAGTATAGAGCGCAACCAGAAGCCATTAACCCCTGAAACCACGCTGGTCATAACGCACCATGACAAGCAGAAACAAGTTGAGGTGAAAAGGTCAAGCCGAGCAAACCCGCATGAAATCAGGCTTTTCTCTGGTTGTCCATATTCAACTCCACCATAGACCATCAGACCTCAACTGATTTTGTTGAGTAGACATTTATTATCCAAGCATCCAATCCGTCTCTGGGCTCTTCTTCTACCGGTCATTACATCGATCCATCCTCCTTCAAAACCACCATCACCGTCTTCACCAGTATCTTGATATCCATCCCGATATTCCAGTTACTGATATACTCTCGGTCAAGCCTTACAACCTCTTCAAAATCGGTAATGTCACTCCGACCGCTTACCTGCCACATCCCGGTAATCCCCGGCTTGATCGCCAGCCGGGCTTTATGATGCAGCTCATAAAGATTGGTTTCCGAAATCAACGGCGGGCGCGTGCCGACGATCGACATATCACCTTTCAGCACATTGAAAAACTGCGGAAATTCATCTAAACTGGTACGGCGGATGAAATCGCCGATTCCGGTCTTGTGGCTTCCATCCGGCAGGATCTTGTTTCCGATAACACGCGGATCGAAATCAAGTTTGAACATCTTTCCATCGCCAAGTCGGTTATCTTTCATCAGCTCTGCTTTTCGTGCCTCGGCATCCATGTACATGCTTCTGAATTTATACATCTTGAACCGTTTTCCGTTTTTACCAACACGCTCCTGGGCGAAGAAGATCGGTCCCGGGGACGCCAGGTAGATTGCTGTGCCGACAAACGGAAGCAATAGTACTGTAATTGTGCAGCCGACCAGACCGCCCATGATATCCATTGCGCGCTTTAAGAAAAGCTGGAAGGAGGACGCATAGTTGATGCTGGTTGTCAGCACCGTGTACGGTCCTATCTTTTCGACAAACTGTTTTTTCCCCGGCTCACTCATTACCTTTGCCAGACTCAGGTGCACCGTCACGCCGGTTTCCATCAGCTGGCTTAAAAGCTTTCCCGGATACGGCACCTCGTCTGAGGTGACCACCAGGACTTCATCGATCCAGTCCTGACAGACATAGTGCGGAATACCCGCTTCCTCTGCCACGACCGGAACTCCATCTATTTTCTCTCCGACGGAATATTTTCCACCTCCGATGAGAGAAACACCTGCAACTATATATTGTGCATAGTTATTTTCTTTAATTGTTTTGACGACGCGCTCGACGACATCTTCACTCGCTGCAATCAGAAGGGCGCTTTTTCCCTCGTCGCTCGTCTTTTTCTTCTGTAGGTGCCATTTCCAGAGCTCCCGGACTGCATATGCCACAACGCTGTAGCATACCGGCATCAGAAGCAATACCGGCCTCGAATAGTTCTGCCCTTCCTGTAAAAGGAACAGATATAAAAGTGCAATTCCTTCTATAAAAACTGCCTGCTTTACCGTCATGGTAAATTCCCGGAAATGTCCTCTCCGTATCACGCCTTTCATCGTTTCCCGGCATATGAGCAGCATCAGATCTGCCAGTCCCAGAAACATAGCCACATTCCGATATAAGATCGGTGTGTATATATCCCATCCATACCCACTGCACGCATATGCAAGCGTCAGTGCTACCTGCAGGCAGAGTATATCCAGGATGATAAAATCAACGTGTTTCATCCAGCCGCCCGAATTTCTTTTGTACATACTTCTTCCCCCTTGTCAATTTTTGCCCTGTTCTCTGGATGAAACCTATATTCCAGATAAATCCCTTATCCGTTTCCGGCAAAATCAACGATATTTTGTTTTCGGGTATATTCCGCCAGTTCGTTTTCGTTCCGATAATCTAACGAATCTGACTTTCTTATTTGACATTGACAGGTCACGACCATTTATCTGTATTGGTCTTGTAATGGTCTGTCCCACTCAAAGTTAGAAATTTAGAAATTATTTTTATTGTTTTAGGGAAGCAGCAGGCTTTCCCAAACAGGTTCCTGCCGCTTTCCGCCTATCTACAGATTAGTTCTTATGAACCAGTGTAAATATGGCGTTGCCCGGCATCGTAACGTTGATTGTGTTGGTCGCATAATCAACACTGTTTACAGCTGCCAGTTCCCATGCATGGGTTGTCTCATTGTAGAAATACAGCTGGATGTTCTGAACGTTGCCCAGGGCTGCAACTGAAATGTTGACAATCACTGCTTCTTTCGTTACAGCGCCGTTTGCATCAGTTGCCTGCAGCTGCTGTGCCGGCATCAGCGGAGAGTATCCAACCAGAGCCGGATCACCGGTTACACGATACAGTGGGATACCTGCATTGATCTCAAATACTTTCTCAGCAACTGCCCAGCTGTTGCCGTCTTTGATCTGCTGATCGGATGCAAATCCAACTGCATTGTTGCTTCCAGAAGTTCCCTGGGAAACAGTGATTCCGTTGGAACCATTCTGTCCGTTGTTCTTGATACCTGTGGTGGTCTTGTTTGTGATGGTTCCTGCATTCACATTCAGACCTGCAGACTTGGAAGACGCGCTTGAGCTATGTCCTCCTCCGTGACTAACCGTCACGTTTGTGTTCGGGCTTCCGGCAGCCATGGCCAGCGTGCCCGGCACTGCCATGATAGCGGCTGCTACCAGAAGTGCTGCGTACTTCTTTTTCATTGTACTTCCCTTTCCTTTCCAGCTTTTTAAGCCTGCGCCTTTTAAGCTTTTTCTTTATAAAAAAGATTGATAACAATCTCTTTTAACTCATCCATATCCGGATAAAATTCTTCGAATTTACCCTGATAAATCTCTCCCGACAGCTCGATAAAATCGCCGTCCTCCATGGTTTTCGGGCTGTTTAACATTGCAAGTCCCATGTCCATGTACTGGTCTTTTGCCATATTGGTGATCGCCTTTTCCTGGATGCCATCTACCAGGCGCGTAATCGTTGTTTTATCCGCTGTCTGGCTTTCTTTGGCTCTCTGAATAAAGGATTTCAGATACCCCTTCTGGCGGTGCAGGCGCACCGTAGCAGAACCATCTTCGTTGATATCGCGGAACCGGACGTATTTCTCCGTCAGGTCACCGGTCAGGGTGACGGTTTCTCCCATCTTGAAATCGTCCGGATATTTCTCTGCGATCATCTCATCTTCAACCGTGATGGGTACGCCGCCGACCGCGTCATTAAAATAGGGGATGGAGTCCATATTGACGGCAAAGTATCCGTCTATCTGAAGTCCAAATAGTAGCTTAGAAAGTGCTCCCACTGTCAGCTCACAGCTTTTTTCGCGTCCGTCCCCGAACGCATAGGCAAGTGTCAGCTGCTTCGTCTCGGTTCCGATTGGGTTTCCGAAATAGTCAAAAACCTCGATCTCTGTCATCGTATTTCTCGGAATTAACACAATCTGTGCCTCATCCTTGGCAGCGTCCTGCGCCACTAAAAAGAGTGCATCGGCGTCTCCGCCTTTTCCAGCGACGTTCTGGGCTTCCATCTCCCCCTTGGTATCGACACCTATGCAGAGAATCGCCCGAATCGCCGTGTTGCGGCGGTATTTCTTGCCATTCCAGGTCAAAATTCCATTTGCAAGGTCTTCTTCCTCCTGGCTTTTTGCCTGAGCACGGGCTTCAATCGCACGGATTGCCGCTTCTCTTTCTTGATATTTCTGGTTAACATGAATGCCGCCCGCCACACAGGCGATTCCTGCCACCGCCCAGGCGA
>ENA-OPRW01002213-OPRW01002213.1-human-gut-metagenome-genome-assembly--contig:-NODE-2213-length-10997-cov-2.885944_pt1 | contig 10997 bp, 10 predicted proteins | sample MGYA00241898_ERZ501890 | MGnify/ENA primary metagenome ERZ501890 (study PRJEB25962, sample SAMEA2042216) | human gut metagenome | biome: human gut; feature: human-associated habitat; material: faeces... | reverse complement strand
AGAGCAACCTGCTGAAGCTGGATATGCTGGGCCACGATGATCCCACCATGATCCGAATGCTGGAGGACCTGACCGGAGTGAACGCCCGGACGGACATCCCGCTGGATGACCGGGATACCATGTCTATCTTCCAGTCCTCCAAGGTGCTGGGCTATGAGAACGACAAGATCCTGGGGCCCACCGGCGGCACTGCCATCCCGGAGTTCGGCACCACCTTTGTCCGCGGGATGCTGGAGGACACCCAGCCCGACCAGTTCGATATTCTGGTGCGTCTGTCCGGCTTCTCCCACGGCACCGACGTGTGGCTGGGCAACGCCAAGGACCTGATCACCTCGGGCACCGCCAAGGTCAGCGAGGCCATCGGTTGCCGGGACGACATCATGCTGTTCCTGATCTCCAAGGGGATGGACCCCAAGCGCTCCTTCAAGATCATGGAGGCGGTGCGGAAGGGCCGCGGCCTGCCGGAGGGGGCGGAGGAGGAGATGAAGGAGCACGGGGTGCCTGACTGGTACATCGGCTCCTGCAAGAAGATCAAGTACCTGTTCCCCAAGGCCCACGCGGTGGCCTATGTCATGATGGCCTTCCGCATCGCCTGGTTCAAGGTCCACCGCCCCCTGGCCTTCTACGCCGCCTTCTTCTCCATCCGGGCCAAGGCATTTGACCAGGAGTTCATGTGCCAGGGGATGGATGTGTGTAAGGCTAAAATGCGGGAGATTGAGAGCAAGGAGAAGCCCTCTCCCGTGGAGGAGGATATTTTGGTCACCCTTGAGGTGGTCTATGAGTTCTATCTGCGGGGGTTCACCTTTGAGCACATGGATCTCTACCGCTCTCACGCGGTCAACTTCCTGCCAGACAATGAGAAGGGAAGCCTGCTGCCCCCCTTCACCTCTGTGCCTGGTCTGGGCGAGACGGCGGCCTGGTCTATCATGGAGCAGCGGGAGGGAAAGCGGTTTATATCCATCGAGGAGTTTTCCGCAGCCTGTCCCAAGGTCTCCAAGACCCACATCGAGCAGCTCAAGGCCGCTGGTGCTCTGGACGGCATGCCGGATACGAGTCAGATTACCCTGTTCGACGGACTGTTTTAACCGGTATCCTGTCCTCTGTTGCCTACGGCCATTGTTAGGGCGCAGAGGAATTTCTGAGTGGAATTTACAGTTGTAACAGAATAAAATCCGTGGTATTCTTATGCCATCCAGATGAGAAAGGAGTGTATTTATTATGCTGAACGAAAAAGTTGCCTCTCTGCTGAACGAGCAGATCAATAAGGAGTTCTACTCCGCTTACCTGTATCTGGAGTTCTCCGCCTACTTCGAGGACGAGGGACTGGACGGCTTCGCCAACTGGTACAAGGTGCAGGCGCAGGAGGAACGGGATCACGCCATGCTTATGTTCCAGTATCTCCAGAACAACAGCCACCGCCCGGTGCTGGAGGGCATTGCCAGGCCCACCGCCGCCCCCAACGGCAGGCTGGAGGTGCTCAAGGCCGGCCTGGCCCATGAGCAGTATGTCACCAATCTGATTCACACGATCTACGATGCAGCCTATGAGGTCAAGGACTTCCGCACCATGCAGTTCCTGGATTGGTTTGTCAAAGAGCAGGGCGAGGAGGAGAAGACCGCCGAGGATATGATCAAAAAGATGGAGCTCTACGGCGACGATGCCAAAGGCCTCTACATGCTCAACAGTGAGCTGGCGGGCCGCACCTATGCAGCTCCCAGTCTGGTACTGTAACCTGTAGTTGAAACTGTAGACAAGGTGGGTGCCCTGCTATGGACAGGGCACCCACCTTACACATATATGCCGCGTCAGGGCATAAAAAGCTCAGGCCGCGTAGTCCAGGGCGACTGGGCGCTGGTGACAAACATAGTATAGAGGCGGCTGAGGGTATTCCAGCTCTCCTGATCCAGCGTCCCGGTTTCCGGACGGTGATTCAGATGTTGAATCCACTTGATGTTGTGCTCGGTGGCGGCATTGTTTACCCCGGAGACATCACAGGTTTCCACGCCGTTCAGGACCCGAGACAGCCCGCAGAACATGGACTGCACCAGGTTAAGATGAACGCTGGCCTCACCCGGTGCGACGGAAAACTCTGGACTTGGAAAGCTGCGGGTGGGCAGCGGAGTGAGGCGGGAAACCACCTGGTGATACAAGGAAACGATAGCGTCCCAGGTGGCCTGGTTTACCTGTCCGGTGACCGGAGGGAAAAATTCCCTCTGAAAGAGCATGACGGCCTCTAGGGTGCGTTCGCCGAAAATTCCGTCCGGCGTGAGACGGGGGAGGAAGGGGTAAGCGAAAGAAATGGTGCGCAGCATGGTTTGGAGGCTGCGTACGGGCTGTCCAATCAGGTGGAGTTGGGAGCGAATCATGTGGCGTCTTCTCCTCTCTCGTCGGTGCTGCCCAGTGTCATGGGTTGGCCGGGGTACTGGGTCAGGCTGGTGGCTTCGCTCTCGGGAAGCTCCGGCCGGAACTGCTCTGGGATGACATTGGTATATTGGCTCATGGTATCCACTATGCCGACATAAAATCGGTAGAGTGCGGCCCAGGTGTCCTCGCCTACAACGCCGTCTTGGTACAGACCAGCCATCTGTTGAAGAGCCAGGACTGCGTTTTGGGTGGATTGCCCGAAAATCCCGTCCACAGCCACCGGGGGGATGTTATTATAAAACTCCGCCACCACAGAGAGAAGGTACTGTATTACCTTGACATTTTCTCCGGTGTCGCCGAGGGAAATGGTATCGGGGCGGTTGACGGGCACCAAGGTGGTGTAGAAGGTCTGACCCTCGCTGACCAGCTCCGCCAATTCCAGAACGCCCACGTACAGAAAGACCAGCTTATACCAGGTGGCGTTTCCAACGACTCCGTCCGGCGTCAGGCTGAAAATCTGCTGGAATTTGATGACCGACTGCTCGGTGGACGCTCCGAAGATCCCGTCCACCGGCTGAACCTTCGGAATAGCGGGGTAATCGCGGGAGATGCGGTTGAGCATGGTCTGGATGCGCACCACCGGCTCCCCCCGGTCGCCCAGCCGCACCGGAGTTCCGGGGTAGGAGCTGCGGATACCCATGACAGGAGCATTGTTCACGATCTCGATATTGTCGCCATAATAGTTTCGCAGGATGGTGACGGAGTCGGCGCCCTGCTCTGCCATGGCCTGGCTGCCCCACTGGGAGAGACCGTCGCAGGTGGTGGTGGTGCCGTTGCAAAATTTGGCTGCCAGGGGCTCCACAAAGCCGGTGCGCCGTATGTAGGAATTGAAGATCTCATCCACCATCTGGCTGATGTTCTCAAAAATGTTGCGCCCTTTGATGAATTTCTGGTCGTAGGCCGTGCTGGCGGTGATGTTGAAGGGGTAGCCGCGGCTGGGGTAATATTCGGTATATACCCGGTTGAGGGCAAACGAAATAATCGCCAGGATGTTTGCACGGATAGCCGCCGGCTCCCAGGTGGGATAGATCTCGCTGGAGGCCACATTCTTAACGTATTCCGGGAAGGAAACCGTCACATTTTCCGCAGCGGCGCTGGGGGCGCCCAGATGCACGGTGATGTACTGTGGGACATAGGGCGTTACAGGTGTGGTCGGCATGGGGGTACCTCCTTACAGATCCTGGGGTGGAATATCCACGATCTCCCCCCGGGTAGACGACGAGGTCTGCTCCGGCAGGGGAATCAGCTCCAGCTCCTGTAGTGTTTCCGTATTAGGAAAGACCTGGACATTCTCCACCAGAAGCATCTCATAGCCCGGTACCTCCACCCAGATGTCACAGACGGCGAAGGGGGACTCTGTCCCTGGGGATTCACTGGCAGACGGCTCGGGTGTGGCGACGCGGATCGGCGCGGTGCGTCCGTTTTCGTCCGTCACCCGTAAGGCCAGCAGCGTATGCCGCCCGCCGCCCGCCCTCTGCGTCACCGCTACAGTAGCGCCCGGCACCGGGAGCTGGGCCCGGGAGGTATATACGCGGGTGACAATGGTTCCAATCGAGGCCAATTGGCATTCCTCCTTTTCCTCACTCTATGCACCGGACCGGAAGGCGGTTCCAGGGAAAAGAACGTTGACATCGGCCCCTCTTTCGAGTAAACTGAATAGGAATCTTGCAGCGGAACGGGCGAGTTACGTGCGGTACCGCTTTGGAACAAGAAGAAGAGTGATGGAGCTATGAAAAAAGATAAAGTGTCCAGTGCGGTGATACGTCGCCTCCCACGGTACTACCGCCACCTGAACGACCTCTATTTGGCCGGTGTGGAGCGCATTTCATCCAACGCGCTGGGCAAATCCATGGGGCTGACCGCCTCACAGATCCGGCAGGATCTCTCCTGCTTCGGCGGGTTCGGCCAGCAGGGCTACGGCTATAATATTGAAAATCTGCGGGGGGAGATTTCCGACATTCTGGGTATGAACCGCGGCCACAACGCGGTCATTCTGGGGGCGGGCAACTTGGGCCGGGCCCTGATGGAAAACTTTCACTTCGAGCGCTCCGGTGTGGCGCTTTCGGCCGCCTTTGATGTGGCGCCGGATGTGGTTGGGCAGAGACTCTCCGGGGTGCCGGTCCACCACGTGGACCAGTTGGAGGAGTATCTGGGCCAGCATCCGGCCAGCATCGGGGTGCTGACGGTTCCCCGGAGCGTGGCCAACCGGATCGCCGGTCGGCTGGTGGCCTCCGGCGTGAAAGGAATCTGGAATTTCACCAATATTGAGCTGACGGTGGACGCGCCGGACATAGTGATTGAGAACGTCCACTTTGCCGACAGCCTGTTGGCGCTGAGCTATATGATTTCGGAGGTACCATGAAGAGACTTGCCGTTGGCCTGCTTGCCCTGGTCATCCTGATAGGCTGTGCGGCAGTATATGCCGCCGATACGGGAACAGGGGAGAGCCTTGTAACGCAGGGCTACCTGAACGACACTTATATTCCGGACGTACTGCGGCAGGCGGAGACACGCATCGCGGAGCAGACAAAGACCGTCTACGACTCTGTGCTGGCGGATCTGAATGCCAGGCACAGCGGTTATCTGGCCCGGGCAGGTGGAGAACAGAGCTATGCCGCCTCAATCACGGATTTCCGCTTTAAAAGGGGAGACGTGGTCAGCCTGCCTGCCGGTTCCGGGTTGCTGCTCCTGGCTGGAAGCGGAACCGTGTCCTATTCCGGCGGCAGTGTGGTGGATATTACGGTGGGGCAGACCGTGGCCTCCGGCACCGCGCTGACCGCACGTCACCGCGTCTTAGCGGCCGAAAATACCACAGCGGCAGTGACAATCACCTCTGATACTGCGGTTTTGGGCGTAGAGGGCTTCTATACCGTGTCCTCCGGAGCGGGGCTGGACTATAATGCTCTGGCCGACGCATTAAAGCAGATGGGGCTGTTCCAGGGCACTGGAACGGCCTACGGCTCCGGGTATGATCTGGAGCAGGCTCCCACCCGTATCGTGGGACTGGTCATGTTCCTGCGTTTGATCGGGGAGGAGGGGGCTGCGCTGAGCAGCACAGCGGCCAACCCCTTTGCGGACACCCCTGCCTGGTGCGACCGCTATGTGGCCTATGCCTATGAGAAGGGCTATACCAAGGGCAACAACGTCAGTGCCGGTGGACAGCGCTACTTTGGACCGGATGCACAGCTCTCGGCAGGGGAGTACATGACCTTTCTTCTGCGGGCGCTGGGCTACTCGGACAGCGGGGCGTCGCCTGACTTCTCCTGGGCCAATGCCGTGGGCAAGAGCGTGGAGTTTGGTGTGCTCAACGCTGCGGAGCAGGCCAAGCTGACAGGTAGCCCCTTCCTGCGGGCCCAGGTGGCCTATCTGTCCTATTTCGCACTGTCGGCCCCTCTGAAGGACGGCAGCGGCATCCTGCTGGACAGGACGGCTGCCAGCAGCGGCATGGACAAAGCCGTATTTCAGGCGGTGATGAACGGCGTCACCGTGGACAGGCTGAGCTGAATGGAAAGACCCTCCGGTTTACCGGAGGGTCTTTTTGTAAATGTTGCCCATTGACAACTGTTAGCAAGATAACTAAAATAAACTCTGTAAAATAGCTTGCATGGAAGGGGGGTGTCTGAATGAGGCAAGAACGCCATGCGGGTTACGAGGTCAAGGCGCTGTCCAATCTGATCCGGCGCAAGGTCTGGGAGCTCTCCGGCCAGCCGGAGTGCGATGCTTTTACCGAGATGCAGGGGATGCTTCTGGGATTTCTGTGCCATAATCGGGATCAGGAAATCTTTCAGAAGGATCTGGAGGAGGCGTTTTATATCCGCCGCTCTACCGCGTCTAGGCTGCTGAAGCGCCTGGAGGAGGAGGGATTTGTGATGCGGTGCTCCGTATCCCGTGACGCCAGGCTCAAGCAGGTGATGGCAACGCCGAAAGCGGAGGCCCTGAACCAGCAGATTGCCTCGCGCATCACACAGGTAGAGGCGGCGCTGACCAAGGGAATCGGCGCTGAGGAGTTGCAGCAGTTCATGATGACCATCGCAAAAATGAAGCAGAACCTAATGGAGCCGTCTGTACTTCCGGCCGGGTGCACCTGCGGCAAAGACTGTTAGGAGGCTAACAGTTAGCAAGCGAATCAATCCCCAAGGAGGAATGTGCATGAAGAAAAAACGCGGACTTGTGAGCTGTATTCAGGAGTTCAAAAAGGACACGATTCTGACGCCGATCTTTGTCATCGGCGAGGTGGCCTTTGATGTCCTGATTCCCATGATGACAGGCCGTCTGCTGACCCAGGGCGTTGAGGCGGGAAATATGGAACGTATTTTCTACTACGGCGGCATTGTGGTCCTCATGGCCCTGGCGGCTCTGCTGCTGGGCGCCCTGTCCGGCCGTTATGCCGCCCGGGCGGCCACCGGCTTCTCCCGTAATCTGCGCCGGGAGATGTATCGGAATGTTCAGAAATTTTCCTTTTCCAACATCGACAAATTCTCCACCGGCGGTATCATTACCCGCCTGACCACCGATGTGACCAACGTACAGATGGCCTTTATGATGATCATCCGCATCGCTGTGCGCTGTCCCATCATGCTTATCTGTGCATGGGTGCTCACCTTTACCATCAACCCCAGACTGGCGCTGGTCTTCCTGGTGGTGATCCCCATCCTGGGCCTGGGCCTGTTCTTTATTATGACCGGAGCCCACCCCATCTTTGAGCGGGTGTTCAAGCGGTATGATCACTTGAACAATGTGGTACAGGAAAACCTGCTTGGCATCCGGGTGGTGAAGTCCTTTGTGCGTGAGGAGCACGAGAAGGAAAAATTCGGGAAAGTCTCCCAGGAGATCTATATGGACTTTTCCAAGGCGGAAAAGCTCATCGCCTTCAACATGCCGCTCATGCAGTTGTGCGTCTATGCGTGTATTCTGACCGTGTCCTGGCTGAGCGCCCATCTGGTAGTGGGCGGCAGCATGGATGTGGGGCAGCTCACCAGTATGTTCAGCTATATCATGATGATCCTCATGAGCCTGATGATGCTCTCCATGGTGCTGGTCATGATCATCCTGGCCCGCGCCTCCGCCGAGCGTATTACCGAGCTGCTCAACGAGGAGAGCGACCTGCGCAACGGGGAGAATCCGGTGGAGGAGGTCAAGGACGGCTCTGTAGTCTTTGAGAACGTCAGCTTCAGCTACGCCAAGGACCCCAGTAAGGAGTGCCTGAAAAACGTCAACCTGAACATCAAGTCCGGTGAGACGGTGGGCATTCTCGGCGGCACCGGCACCTCCAAGACCACTCTGGTGCAGCTTATTCCCCGGCTGTACGACGCTACCGAGGGCCGCATCCTGGTGGGCGGTGTGGATGTGCGGGACTACGACATGGACGCCCTGCGGGAGCAGGTGGCCATGGTGCTCCAGAAGAACGTGCTGTTCTCCGGCACCATTAAGGAGAACCTGCGCTGGGGTAAGAAGGACGCCACCGATGAGGAGATGGTCCGGGTATGTAAGTTGGCCCAGGCCGACCCCTTTATCCAGGAATTCCCCGACAAGTACGACACCTATATTGAGCAGGGCGGCTCCAATGTGTCCGGCGGCCAAAAGCAGCGCCTGTGTATCGCCCGGGCCCTGCTGAAGAAGCCGAAGATTCTGATTTTGGATGATTCCACCTCCGCCGTGGACACCAAAACCGACGCACTGATCCGCAAGGCGTTCCGGGAGGAGATCCCCGACACCACCAAGTTTATCATTGCCCAGCGTATCTCTTCCATCGAGGACGCGGACAAAATCCTGGTGATGGATGGCGGAAGGATTTCCGCCATGGGCACCCACGGCGAGCTGCTCCAGAGCTGTGAGATCTACCGGGAAATTTATGAATCCCAGACGAAGGGAGGGAGCGAGAATGAATAAGATGCCGAAGAAAAAGTCCCACACGGTCCGGCGCCTGCTCAGCTATGTGGGCCGGGGCTACCTGATCCGCTTTTTTCTGGTGCTGGTATGCATCCTGGTCAGCGCGGTGGCCTCTGTGGCCGGCTCCATCTTCCTGGGCGCCCTGATCGACAACTATATCACGCCTCTGCTGGCCATGGAAAACCCGGTGTTCACCGGCCTGCTCCACGCTCTGCTCCTGATGGCCTGCCTCTATGTGGTGGGCGCCCTGTGCGCCCTGGCCTACAACCGCCTGATGGTCACCATCTCCCAGGGCGTGCAGAAGAAGATCCGCGACGATCTGTTCGGCCACATGCAGACGCTACCTATCCGGTATTTTGACACCCACGCCCACGGCGATGTGATGAGCGTCTACACCAACGACGTGGATACCCTGCGACAAATGCTCTCCCAGAGCATTCCCCAGGTAATCAATTCCCTGATGATGATCGTGGTCACCTTTGTCAGCATGGTTGTACTCAACCTCACTCTCACTGGCGTGGTAATCGTGTGCATCGTGTGCATGCTGCTGGTGACCCGGTTCCTGGCCGGACGCAGCGGTCGCTACTTCGTCCGCCAGCAGGTGAAGCTGGGCGATCTGAACGGCTATATCGAAGAAATGATCAACGGCCAGAAGGTGGTCAAGGTTTTCTGCCACGAGGAGGAGGCCCAGGAGGGCTTTGATCGCGTGAATGACGCCTTGTTTGAAAGCGCTTATAAGGCCAACAAGTACGCCAATATCCTCATGCCCATCCTCATCAACATTGGCAACATCCAATATGTGGTCATCGCCATGGTGGGCGGAGCACTGGCCCTCAATGGCCTGGGGGGCGGTATTACCCTGGGTGTCATCGCATCCTTCCTCCAGCTCTCCAAGAGTTTGACCAACCCAATCAGCCAGATCTCTCAGCAGCTCAACTCTGTGGTCATGGCTCTGGCCGGTGCTCAACGGATTTTTGACCTGATGGATGAGCCCTCCGAGGAGGATCACGGCACGGTCACCCTGGTCAACGTGTCCTATAACAAGGACGGCGCCCTCCAGGAAACCAGTGAGCGCACCAATCTGTGGGCCTGGAAGGTTCCCCAGGAGGACGGGAGCTTCGCCTATACCAAGCTGGCGGGCGACGTGCGCTTTGATGATGTGGACTTCGCCTATGAGGAGGGCAAAACCATCCTCCACGACATCAGCCTTTTCGCCAAGCCCGGCCAGAAGCTGGCTTTCGTGGGCGCCACCGGCGCGGGTAAGACCACCATTACCAACCTGATCAACCGCTTCTACGACATCGCGGACGGCAAGATCCACTATGATGGCATCTCTATCAACGATATTCATAAGCCGGATCTGCGCCGCTCCCTGGGCATTGTGCTTCAGGATACCAACCTCTTTACCGGCACCGTGCGGGAAAACATCCGCTACGGCAATCTGAGCGCCACCGACGAGGAGGTGGAGGCCGCCGCCGTGCTGGCCAACGCAGACGACTTTATCCGCCGCCTGCCCCAGGGGTACGACACCATGCTCACCGGCAACGGCGCCAACCTGTCCCAGGGCCAGCGGCAGCTCATCGCCATTGCCCGGGCCGCTGTGGCCGATCCCCCGGTGATGATCCTGGATGAGGCTACCTCCTCCATTGACACACGCACTGAGGCCATCGTCCAGAGGGGTATGGACTCCCTGATGACCGGCCGCACCGTCTTTGTCATTGCCCACCGGCTATCCACTGTGCGCAACTCTGATGCCATTATGGTGCTGGATCACGGCCGCATTGTAGAGCGGGGCGACCACGAGGATCTCATCCGGCAGCACGGACTCTATTATCAGCTCTATACCGGCGCCTTTGAGCTGGAATAAAAAGAATTTGTACCAAGCACCCCTCTGCGTCCCCGGCATAGTATGGAGTGAGACCGGGCCGGAGCGGCGGTACTCCCACCGCTCCGCCTCTGGTTTCCATCATCAAACCAGGAGGTACTTCATATGGGGTGCAATAATGGCTGTGGCTTTGGCGGCGGCTGCCTGTGGATCATTCTGTTGATCATCATCCTGTGCTGCTGCGGCGGCTGGGGCAATGGAAACGGATGCGGCTTTGGCTGCTGATTCTTTTGCAGTCTCATCTCTTTCACGGGGCGGGAGATCTTCCCGCCCTCCTGTTAAGATTCGCCCAATATTTCCTAACCACGCCTTAGCGGCACCTTCGTTCCATCTTTGTTCCATCCGCTTTTTCCCGTCGGATGGTTTTCCTCTGCACGTTTCAACTCCTCCATCATCTTCTTTCTCTCACATTCCTCATCGATCTCATACACACTGTTTCCATCTATGACAAGTCTTCCCATTTTCTTCCATCCGGATTCCGTCCGCAGCTGCACCATTTCTTTCCATCTGCGTCTTTTTACTGTTATTTTATTCCGGAACTTCTTTCACTGTGAACCCGGAGAAGCAGTGCTTTCGCAGTTACTTTTCACGGGTAGGAATTTTCTGAACTGAAAATTCCGTATGATACCGTTGTGGTCGCGGATTTTCCCGTCATGAGCCGGAACTTCCTCTCATATATTTTCACATACAGGAGGTCCACAAGTATGAGTGAAAAAGAATTAAAACTGACCGATCTCGACTACGCTACCGGTGATCATCATCTCCAGATGGTGAAAGCCGCACTCCCCTACCTCGACAT